>Ga0210059_1008920_pt1 | contig 15732 bp, 10 predicted proteins | sample Ectturendosymbi2_FD_188042 | JGI IMG/M metagenome (GOLD analysis project Ga0210059, IMG submission 188042) | Ecteinascidia turbinata endosymbiont from Florida, USA - Sample 2 (SPAdes) (version 2) | ecosystem: Host-associated > Tunicates > Ascidians > Unclassified | place: Key West, Florida... | reverse complement strand
AATGAAAAGTCCCCATTATTTGTTCTTGATTGTTTTCGGAAAGTGTTTTCCCGTTGTTTTCAATGATGAAACACTTTTGCTTGAAAACGGAGTGGTTTGATGTCGGCGATTGTGCCACAATGACAGTGGTAAAAAAGGGGCAGTGGACTTGCCATACACACCAGTGGTCTCAATTGCCACTGGTTGTAAGTGGTAATTATGACCACAAAAAGTTGTCATCTTGTGGTCCATAACTTCGCAAAACCTTAATCAATTTTTTTTAAATGTAATTTGTTGGAATCAGCATGAAAAGTTCTATATTCTTGTCAAATTTGATGAAAATCTGAGTTAGTGGGTTGATGGGGGAATAACCCAGTGGCATGTAACCTAAACTGTTTTGTAAGGCACTAGCAGTGGCTTCAGACCAGGTTTGCCAGCTTGGCTTTTTTGAGGCCAAATTTGTAATTTTTGGCCTTTTTTCAACTCTTTGGCCTTTTTTTATTTTTGAAGAAAGGCCAAATAAAATTTGGCTTTTTTTGGCCACTAAGATTTATTATCATGTCGATTTGGCAGATTTAAAGATGATTTTGCTAGGTTTCTGGGCACTGACAGATTTCTAGACAGTAAGACACTTGTTTCTGGACACAGAATGATAAATTTTCATTGGAAACTCTGCACAAGAATTTATAATTTTTTCTTTTGCTGTTTCAGGGTACTATTCAGCAAAACCAAAAGTTTCGAGAAGTTCATTAATGGAGCGGGCTTTATTCTTTTTATGTATAAAATATGTACTGTCAAAAGCGCGTTTGGGTGTTCTAAAGGCGTCGTTGTGTATTTATAGTGTATTTGGATTTTTTCGGTGCTATTTGGCTTTTTTTTAAGAGTTGCACAAGGTAAGTGTGTCAGGTTAGGGTTTGGGTGAGAAAAAGATATGCAGAATGTTACTTTAGAACAGAGAGCCTTCTTTGCTTACGACTACCTGGCAACCCTGCTTCAGACACTGACACAGGGTTGCTAGTACTGCCTGGGCTGATGGTGCTAAATGTGGCAAAACCAAATGAATGTTGCCAAAAATGGTGCTAAATGTGGCAAAGCCAAATAAATGTTGCCAAAATCACTGTTTTCCAAAAAGTGTGCCAATTTTTTGGCAATATTTTTAATGCCAAAAAGTTTGCCATTTTTGAAAGACCAATTCAATTGTGACTATGAATATTAACATGATTTATCAAATTAATGCCGGTACCAAAACTTTAGAAAGTGCAGCTCAGATGTTGTCTGAATTTGATTACTGTACAGTACTAGTATGATTTACTGCTTGAGGAATTGCTGTAATTGTTCTAACAATGTTTCGTTTGATTTAACAACCAATCATAACTGTGAATGTATTTTGAAATTGACCTGCTTACTGTTATTACTATGTTTCAGGTCTCGCTGTGCTTAGTTTTTTTGTGTGGATTGATTTGAAGTAATGATTCCGTAAATAACAATCATAACTGAAATAGGCCTAGATTCAATTGCTTACGGTTTTTAACTACTCTAGGCCTGAATAATTACTTTATGTTTTTAACTATGAACCACAAGGAATCATTTTGCAGCTAAGAATCAGGGTTATGATCTAAACCATTGTTTCTCAAACTTTTTAATTCCAACCATCTTTTTTTCACTTTCAACATGTTGTTTTCACCCCCAAGTCTGATAAAGCAAACATAAGCAAAGGTAGTAAATTTGAGTAATTTGGAGTATTTAAAGAAATAAGCAAGTAGTTGAACTAAGCAACTGTATTATGACGCTAATATTATTGTATGTTCAGAATTCTTGTGAATATAAGAAATTAATCCACACTATAGCTAGGAACATAGACTTTGTCATGGACAGTCCAGAGCAAAAATTTAATGGATAAATTGCTTTAGGCTACTGAAGATTGATAACTCAATTATAGATTAGTAGATGCGCATTTTCACCCCTTTGTGTTGTTTTTCCCCCTCATTATCCCCTGTTTTTTTCCATACATTGCCCATTAAATCGACCCCAAGGGGGCCATTCTGGCCACTTGGAGAACCACTGATCTAAACTAAACAGAGGATACATATATTTTGCCTACTAAGCACGCATTTTGATTCTCATAAAACAGACCTTTTCCTAATTGTCAAATTAAAAAATTTAAAAGTATGGAAAAAATATGAATTACAAAAAATTATGAAATGAATATTGCCAAAAAATTGCTATTTTGTAATGAAAAATCATTATTGCCAAAAATATTGCCATTTAAAAGAATGTTTTGCTGAAAATTTACCATAAATTAGACAAATATTTGCCATTTCTATCAAGCATGTGTTAACCCTGGCTACAGAACCGCCTGTGGAACTTCATATTAGAAAACTTCTTCGACCGCTACTGGTAACGTGGCACTGTCAGTAATGCATGATGACAAGAGTGTAGTAGGCTTCGAAGAAACGTAAACCTAACTTTAATGCTAACCCCTAAATGTAAAATTTGGAAACTTAATGAAAAATTATTCCCATGAATTGAAACATGCGACCACTACTGCCAAAACAAAAGTCGCCAAGGTAAGAGCCGAACTGAAAACCGTTGGCACAGCAAATGTAAATGCATCCGTGACACTACCATGACGGTGCTGCTTGAGTGACAAACTCAGCGTTTTATTTGAACCATATCATGCAAGGCAGTTTCGTAGCCAGTTCTGTTTGTAAATGCTCTGATATGTTGGCAATTTACAAGTGTAACTTAGGCAACAAAAGGTGTAGCATGTTTATCGCTTTAGCCTACAAGTGAAAAATGCCTAGTACTTTCCACCACACCATCTATGATTTGAATTTCCTATCAAAACCACCCCATAACAGTGGATATTGCTGTGAGAATCCACCTGGTAATGAAAGTGTCAATGAAAACATTTATCACGACACTGCAGATATTAAAGAAGAGAATGGCATTACTTCGTGTTTTTGTTCTGAGTTAATTATATTTATAGGATGATACACAGTTTTAAATTTGCTATATTGCAAGTTTTGAAGAGCTAATTTGACTGTTGTTATTATTGCCTGTTTTGGGCTTGTTTTTGAGTTAATTTTCTTGTTTTGGGGTTGTTCTTCAGATTTACTGGTGTGTATTTGTAAAATAACCTGGCATCACTGCAGTCGTAGTTACATAAATGTGGGTTGGTGTTCTGCATGGAAGGGATAAATTTATATGCCTTGGTCTTGGCCCTTTAATTATTTTCCACAACTCGCAAGTGAATGGTTTTAGTTTCATTATTGAATCTGTTACGAGGACGTTTGTTTAATGCTGATTTGTGGTCATGGTGATTTGTCGAAGCTCATACAGAGTAAGGTCAGTTATTAGCCTACCTACTAGATGCTAATATATTTATGTTAAGAAAATTTTGTTCGTGGTGGTGGCTCTAAATGGCTGCTGGCAGTAATTTTCTATCAGAAAGGCGGTATCACCTGTGTAGCTCAAGTTGCTTTCAGCTTGTCACAGTGCTATGTTTTTTCAGTGATGGGTCATTGCTGTACATTGTAATTGGCTTTCTTATGTAGCAATATTGTGTAATATTTTGTTCAATTAAAGCACTGAGCACAAAGAAGCTCATTTGTTCTAAACCAAAAGATGGCAATACGTCAATGGCTCTTACAATTTTTATCTTATTTTTCTGCTTGGAAAATTTGTAAATGCTGATCAGCTGCACTTCACATTTAAGCAAATTTTTGAGTTACAGTGGCTATTCACCTTATGATCAAAAGTGTGCATCATATCATTGTGGTTGTGCACTAACATTCAGTTGGTGCAACAACTTGTGCACTAGAAAGAAAAGCTCTTATTTTAGCTTGAGGGTCTCAAACTCAAATTGATCAGAGGGCCAAATGAAGACATATGAAGTAACCTGAGGGCCGCATTGTGACAGTGTTGCATCAGTGGTGGTATCTGAACCTTACTAGAAATAGCGTTTCCATCTTATGTCTTGTGGAAAGTTACAGTCATGTCATTTCTAGCCATCTACATTCCATCAAAGAGGAACTTGTTCAATATCTGGCTGAGCACTTCTAAACACTGGTGAATAAACTAAATAACTTTCATGTTAATTGTTTGAAAATTCCCAAAAAGCATTGCAGGCATTCTCAGGCCGCATACGGCCTGCAGGCTAAGTGTTTGAAACCATTGTTCTAGCCTAATGTGAAAAAAAGATGACCTGATTTGCTATCTTAAAAAAGTTTGAGTGGGATTGATAGACATATGGATAGGTAAAGATTCATGGCCCATCCTCAAGTTTCATTGATTGCAATCCTTAACAATACTTCATTTACATAGATACATAGAACCTATTTGATATGAACATCACTGCCAAATACCATTATTTGTGGACCATAAGGCACATTTAAAATCCTTTAATTTTCTCAAAATCAAAAGTGCACCTTATAATGTGGTGCGCCTAATGTATGAATCTGTTGTGCTTTCTCACCTAGAACCAATTTTATGTGGTAAACGGTGCTATTTGTTTAATTACTGCTGTAGTCACGGCTTAGCTATGAGCACTGCGTGTGTTTTATGTCAAAGATTGCTGCTAGCCACATGACAGTTTTGTTCACTGTTTTAACGGAGGCTTTCGTGTGCATTCAAAATCACATTTGATGTTTTTGCAAACAGACCGTCGTGTTATGTAATAAGCCAACAACAATTGCAATGAGCAGCACGTGTGGTTCCATAAGTAGCTAGCTTTAAGTTATCTTAATGTTAAAGCACATATTGTTTAATTCTGAGGGCTCTTGACGACATTGGTATGCACCAAATCAAACATGCGCACAACCTTTAGTTTGTTCTATTGACGTCTAGTGGATTAGGTATGTGTGACAGATAACTCACTCATATGTAATACACCATACTGAATTATTGTGAAAGAGTTGATTACAGTTTGAATTACCAGAGTTTTGATTTATTTAATGCACCTTATAATCTGGTGCACCTTATGGCATGAAAAGTATGGTCTATCTTTAACATTAGTATTGTTTTGCTATATTCTGAACCTTTCTTAGGTTCAAAATATAGTTCAGAATATCCTAACTTATTAACACTTGAAACTGGTTTCCTAGGGAAATTATTCATTTTTGCTCAGTAGAAGAGTTAAAGTTATGAATGCAGCATATGGTTTTGTTTAATATATAATTTAATAACATACATGACCTCAATTTAGAACAACTCTACATAAGGCTATACATTGGCCTTGCATTGTCCATGTTTCCACCAAAACATCACAGCTGAATGTGTCAACTTCTGGTGAGCAGATCATTACAAAGCAGTTGAAGGGATCTGTTCTGATTCCTTTCAAAATACCAAGGTTAGCTCTTTTGTTCTTCGCTATGTAAACATGAATTTCTTAAGTATTTCATGTCATATGGGTGATTTTTAGTTATTATCGTATTCTGTGAAATAGATTCTATTTGTAGCAACTTTCTTGTCAAGTGACATATAGCTAAATGGACTGATGTCATGATCTTGATGAAGCACAGTGCTTGCCTATCCTGTAACCACACCCACAACCAAGGCTATGAATACCAGTTGATAACAAAAACCCGTGATTCCAACTGCTCTTTTTTTGGTGCCATGACTTTTTTTATGGTCCAATTTGTCTATAATGCTGCAGTTTTTAATAGTGTTGAAAAGGTTTCCACAAGCATTGAGTGCTGCAAAGAAAATAACAGACTAACAAAAGTGACTAATCACATAAATTTATGTATTTTGCATGTGTAAAAATCACTATTTGCATCTGCATGGTGATTTTTACAATAATAAATCCATTTTTATGTAGATAATAACCACAATGAATAATTTTGTAAGGAAGCATCAAGCATAGGATTATACATCTTTTTGAAAGTTTTTTAGCATTTTGAAAACTGGAAAGTCATAAAGACTTTCTTTTCACCAAGAGTGCCAGTATTGAATACATAACCCACTAATTGTTCTCTTTCAACCAGGCTGTCATTCACCACAAGGTCAACCACACTAGGTATTAAAGCTACATTCGTACGATGAAGCAATAAATTTTCTCATCAGTCAGTCAGTGGTGGTCATTCTACAGCAATTCCCACACAATGGTATGAACTAATAGCAAAAGCCCATAGAATTTATAATCTCTTTAGTACAAGCAGTGATAAATTCAAAATGTCAAGGAAACCTATAAAGCAAAAAATTTCCTCTTTAACACCTTGGCGTCTGGGTGGTTTTGGCAATTTTCGTAAAAAAAACAGAAGTATTCGGTTGCCTTACCAACGCCCTAGCTCCTCTGCCGATTGCGCTAGAGAGCTGTTCAACAGCTCAAACGGATCGGCCAGTCTAGTAGATTGCACTCGAAAAAAAAATTTTGCCTTGGGGGTGCGGGTTTTTGTGAGTGACATCATAAGTGAAGTAGTTTTAGGGTCATTTTGGCTCATGTTGCCTGGCCTAGGGCCCAACCACTAGGCCAAAGTGTTTTGCTGAAGTTTTTATTGGAAACTAGACTCGAGTCCGAGTCTTTTGAGCCTTTGATCAACTTTCTAGTGTTTCTGGTTCAAATGTTATGATCTAAAATAAACAAATTTATTAATTAACTAATTAGCTAATTAGTCAAATATTTTTACTAACTTACATCACAACTTTTGAACCTGAAACCCCAGCAGGTCATCCAAAGTATCAAAAGACTTGGATTGTAGCCTAGTTTCCAGTAAAAACTTCAGCGAAATACTACCACCTAACGGTTAGCGCCCAGGGCCAGGCAAAGCGGGCCAAGATGGCCTAAAAGTCCTCCACTTATGACATCACTCACAGAAAACCCGCACCCCCGAGGCAAAAAATTTTTTTTTGAGTGCAATCCACTAGACTGGCTGATCTGTTTGAGCCGTTGAACAGCTCTCCAGCGCAATCGGCGGAGGAGCTAGGGAGTTGATAAGGCAACCAAAAATTGCTGTTTTTTAGGCCGAAATCAAAGTACGAATATACCGTAGGCCATCTCTCAAACTGTTAAGCATTAAAAGTATTTGCAGTCAAAGAGCCAAAAAGCCAGGCATCACAGAAAATAGTTGAAGCTAAATTTAACGTCACAATTTACAAGTTCCATCAATATGAAAAATGAAGGAAAGGCTCTTTGAAAATTTTAACATCAATTAGTCAAAGAAATGTGCTTGGGAAACTAGCAGTGTTATTTCAAACAGTCATAGTGCACTTTACACTTGAGTTAACCAATATACATTTCCAACTCAGCATCTTTTCACAAACTTTTAGAATCTAGACCAGTGGTTTTCAGCCTGAGGATCACGACCCCTGTGTTGGTTGTTTGCCTTTTTGTAGGGGTCGCAAAAGCTGATAAAAATGTTCATAATTTCTTCTATATTTTATATTTCGTATATGGAACCACTTTTTGTCCTAGCTAAAATAATAGTATCACCTGCCAAAAATGATATATAGCCTACTTTTTCATTCAAAATTGTTTAAAGTATGATTATGACCATTACAGTACTGTTGTGTTTGGCAACACACAAATGAATTTGTGACATAAGAATGTGCTGTTTGTAAACTAGATATCTGAATGCGGTAGCTAACTTGGGAGTTATTCTAGTTTTTAATGATTGTGCTATGGAGTGATTTGCGTATTGATACAGGTCACTGATGCTGCCATGTACATGAATTTAATAAATGAGTCTTTGTTCAACATAGTGATAATGTAAGTTGTTTTTTAGTCATTGTGATGTTCTATTGTGCAAACACAACTGCATTGATATGCCTAACTGGAAATTTTCAGAAGGGGGTTGTTCGGTTAAATTGGGTTGCAAAATGGGTCCTTGCATGAAGAAGGTTGAAAACCTCTGATCTAGACCATATTGCTTAAAGCCTTAAACCACAGGTTCCCAAGTGAGGTGTTGCAACACTCATTGTGTTATTTGGAGATTACAAGGGTGTTGTCTCTTCTAACAATAGTCTTCAGTTGGTAGTTGGCACAACACATTGTTTATAGAAGCATAGTATACTACATTTCAATCCATATTTTACAGAAACAAAAATTTAGTTCATCTTGTTAATGACGCACAGGATTCCCATACGGTATTGAAAGTATTGATTTATGGAATAGGTTTTCAACACCTTGAAAAAGTATTCAATTTAGCCAAAATTTACATGAAGTATTGAAAAAGTATGGAAATTCCAAATGCAGCTACATATTATTTGTTTATTTACATTTTCTTATTTACCGCTGATGACAGTTCTGCAAATCTTGTTTACATTGTATTCCATGAATAAACTTTTGGAAAATTGAAGATAAGTGATGGTATTACAATTTTTTCAGTTAGTTTGAAGAATGTTTTCAAAAATGTGTGGGAATTGTGGATACATTTAAAACCCAATAATTACTGAGCAAGATATAGCCATGGTAAGATTTAACAGAGATGTTATGAGCATGTGTTGTAAGATACATGTATTACATATGGTAGATAAAGACTTAACATATGGTATACCTTATTTTGCAACATACGATATATAAAACCTGAGTTTTTGTGAGCATCAGTGATGGTAGATTTAGTGGAAAAACTTCATGGGGAACTAAAATCAGCAACATTTGTATTCGCATGATATCTGGTTGATGTACTTTTTTAGACAATTGACCACTCAGTGGTATATCTTACACTGTGTACAAAGCAAACAATGCGTAAGAAGAAATATGACAGGATGTAATGATCCTGTCATTGCAGTGTTTATCGCGTTGGGCATTTCTTTCTTGTGTCACAAATCTATGTAACAACCTATGCTTTCATCAGGTCAACGACAGCTCTTCTAGAAGCTTTGGAAAATGTGACAAATTCTCCAGTGCAACCCGATTACCGAAGTATTTCATCACCTCAGTTTTGGGGAGTTTATGGTGAAGGAAAAAGAAAAGAGCTGGCGCGTCGGTTTGTTAAAATTTTGAGCTGTTGCTTCTGTACAGTTTATGGTGCCAGTTTGGACTGTGTCTCTTTGAAGTTGACAAATTGTTTCGTTATTCTAATATCTTTAAAACATGTGTGTTGATTGAATGTTTTAAGAATATGTCACGCCTATATTTGTTATGTACTTCATTTAGGAATGGTGAGAAAGCAGCAAATTATGTTATTCAAAAATATCCCTCTCTCTTCAAACATGACTGGGAAGCAGACAACACTGAAACATGGTTGAAAATGTTTGATGAAAAAACTGAAGTGTGTGTTCAACATCTTGAAGAAGTTGCTGATGCGGAAACAGACAGTCAACCTGAAAAACATTTAGAAGACTCAGTTGAATCTCTACAGAAGTTAATTTTCATGGAAAAGGTGTAGTGTGTTTGTGAGCTTGATTTGATACTTGGTAAATTCGGCGTTTCTTGTTGCGTGAAACTCATCACCTTTCAAGACACCGGAGCTAATTTGATTTGACCATGAAAGGTTTACGAATCAAAATTCTAGAAACATATTTGTGGGATGCAGGCTCAAATGTCAGGTACCTTCGCCATTGGGGAATTACGGACTGAAAAAACAATATAATATTTTCATTGTATGTATAATGTACAGCCATACTTGCTTCGGGTTCAATGCATTTTCCTTGTCACCAATCACAGCAGTTGCTTTCAACAGACTACTTTTTCATGATTTGTTGAGTAATCCTTTTCAACCTTCGAAACTTAACATTTGCATGTGTTAAAGCATATAGCAACTGATCAAGCTGCAAAAACCTCTTCATTCCTAAAGTACGTCTGTGTCATTACAGCCGGCCAAAGCTGCTTTAATGTTTATCCGATTACGCGAAACTGGCGTTGATGTCCCCGATGCCTTGATAAACCAGCTGGTTGGATTTCTTGGCTTTTACCGTGGGAACGAGCAAGATGTCTATTGTGTGAAAACGTACAGTGATGCGGTGAGTGTTGTTGTTATCTGCATCAACTGTGATGTTGGTACAAGCCTAACGACGTAAGCTTTCTATAATGCTTGGTGGAAGGCATAGTGAGAATCTAGAAATAAAGCTTAAATGAGTTAAAAAATCTTTCGCTGAGGTTGGCGCAGTTGCTGGACTTTTGGAATGAACTGCTGGCTAGGTGCTTCGTGCTGTGTCAAGACATGTTTCAAAGCAATTTGTACGTAGACAATTCCATGCCTAAGAACTTAATCTTCAAACGCTTATTGCTGCTTTCAGCTCCAGCAAAACGTGACCTTGTTCTATAACGGTATGAAAACCGGGAATTTTACTAGTTTTTGAATGCTATTGGTTTTCAGTTGCTGTAGCCGGTTTCATTTTTGGTGGCGACTTCGAAATCGTTGCCTGTTACCTGGAAGTTACGAACGCGAAGAGTTTAGAATCAAATTATGGTACAGCTGTAACCTCCAGAGCTTGTGACTGTAAAAGAATGCTTGTAGTTGTTGCGTTGTTGTGGAGCGTACTGCTCCATGAAGTGGGTTTGCAATCAGGAAAGCGCGCCAGCGACTTCCACGATCATCGGATGCGCATTTTCATGATTTTTTTGCAATGGCGTGAAGACCGAATCGGTGCTACATTTATTTTCATCACAGCTGCTGCACATAAATTTGAAACGGTCCAAGCGAAAACGATGCTGATAATTTGGTTACAGGGTTGCCAGATCTACTTTCTGCCAAAGGGCCAATTCTAGTCCAGAAAAGAGCCAAATTTTAAGACAAGGGACCAAAAAAAGGGGCCAACCATTTTTTCCAAATTTATCAGCATTAGAAAATCATATGAACCCATACTTACCAATTTATTAAATGGCAATGTTCCTCAATCACAATTGTAGCTCAACAGCAAAACAAGTGCATGATGAAAGATCACAAGAGAACAACTCAGTTTCCATGTGTAGCCATAAACTGAGATATATTTACCATTCTCCACAAGTACTAAAGCGATCAAGAACAATCTGAACAAAACCGACAAACACGTGCACCACCTAAATAACACTAAGCTAGGTAACGTAACAGTTCTCACTGGTACCTCAACAACTGCAGCAAGTAACAGGTATTCTGATGAACTCAGTTTCACATTAACTCAGGAACTTTAAGGATCCTAACAAAATTTTGTAATCGGAAACCTTCAAAATGTAGGAAATTGGTGAAAATCTGCAATCAATTAGTCAAAAAAGTGAAAAAATATGGTTTCTCAGACAAGACCCAGGGTGGTCAGATCTAATTCTTGTAAGTGGCCAAGTCTACCCTGGAAAAGGGCCAAAAAAGAGCCAAAGGGCTAAACAAAAATTTTGGGCCAGCAAGCGTTATTTGGGACCAAATTTCTGAAATCTGGTCTGGCAACCTGTTTGCTCGTGTCTTACGACTTTAATTATTGTTGGTGTCATTTTTGATACCCACAATGACATCCTGTTAGGATTTGCTTACGGACGTCACACATACATGCTTTCTTCTGCATGCAGAAAGCTTCTATTCCGCGTCGAGGAACAAAAGTTGATCTTGGACTGTTTGAAAAAGTGATCGATTGCATTCCATCGACAACACTCGAGCAGTTGCACGTTCTTCTTCGAGCTTATGTGCTAGTGAGCACGTTTGTGTGTGTGTGTTATCATTATCGCCGAGCTCCCAATCTGTTGATACAGTATATCTGTAAGAGTATATATTTTGGCCTTGTTCACTGTCGTCTGATCGCTGTTTGTAAGGAAGTTGCTCCCGTGCGGTGTTTTTCCACTCTCTGGGAATCAATGTCGAAAGCTAGGAAATGGTGCGATAGTGCATCGTGTTTCATGCATCTGTGGGGACTGCCTGCATTCAGTATTTACAGAGGCGCAATGGGTTCCTGGCATAAGCTTTCATAAACGTGCACACCACGTTGTGCACAAACCACTTCAGGCGAAACTGAATGTTGTTGGCAGCAAGGTGTTCTTGTTCCTACTTCAGAGAAATCGAGTTCTAGCGGTAGAGGTCTTCGCAGTTTTGCAGCATCAATTCGTTGGTAATTAGCAGTTGCTTGTTTGGGACGCATTCCAAGCTAATATGTCATTGAAAATTTTTCTGTTTGAACTGTTGTGAGGAAAATTTGCAGTTTTGTTCTGCAGTTTGCCGTTAGTAATAATTCGTGCCAGATAAGCAACTGCATATGCATTCTGAAAAGCAACCGTGGTAATCCCTTGTCAAACATTTTTCAGGTTTGTGAGAGACACAGCGTTTGTTTGCTGTACTGGAAACAATAAAAACAGTTATTTGTAGTAGTGAAACTGCGAAGCAATTTTTTTATGCCGTATGCATCTGACTGCCATGAATATTCCAAGCAGAAATTAATAACTGTTTTTTTATCTCTGTGCTGATTCTGGGCAAAGCAAAATTGGAGTTGAATCATTTATCTGTGCATTTAACCAATAGCACGCGTGAGCTTTGCCATGCTCTAATTAACCCGAGTAAAAGATGAAATGTATTTTTTATACAAGAACGACTGCGTATGGAGTGTAATAAAAAACTGCATGTTTAAAAGATCTTTCTTCATATCAATTTTCTTGATTTTTTTATTGGTTCGTTTTACTTAGAGCTGTTTTTGCCTTTTTAAGCTTCTTGTTTCGCGCAGAACTCCGACTTTCGTAAGGCTCATTTTTTTTCGGTTGATCGACTGTCGAAGCTCCCAGCCAATCAACGCGAAGCGCAGTTGATTGATCTAAAAACGATCAACTACTTGATTGTGTCGACGAATACGCTTCGAACACCGTCCAAGCCAGCATTGGTGAGGAAGGCCGTGGACCTTAACAGTTTCATGAAAAGTTTTATGTGGGAAAAAATAAGAGGTCACTTGTAAAATGACTACCATAGTTATTTTATAAGTTTTGTATTTACACACGCAAATCTTGTTTCTCAAGCCTGTAATTCATCTTTTCTGCATGTGTCACATTCGTGACCGCACGATGTGAAAACATGTCGAAAAATTTAATTTTTCGAAAATTTGAAAGTTGCGTGAGTCCATCCAACAGTGCCAGCTTGCGGAGCTGGCTATTCTTAAAGTAAACTGCAGGTTCCGCTTTTGAAGAATGAATTCGTCGTTTTTGATTCATAATTAATCTATCGATGAATGAGACAGAAGCAAAAAAATTATAGTACGGTATTGATCGTTATTGATGTGGTTGTGGTTCTTTTTTCGCATACACAGAGCTGACCGGTGGTGTGCGGTTAGGTCTAAAATGAAGAATCACAAAGGCATTAAATCAGATCATCAATGGTGATGCTGCACGGTGGGGCCAGCACGGTGCAGTGATTGATGACTGGCTGATTGGATGTCTCCGCACAGACAGTTGTGGTCATCAGAGATTCGGGTTAAACCGGCCGTGTCCAGTGCGCAATCGTGAAGTTGGACCCAATGCTTCGCGCGGTGTATCCTGGTGGAGAGTTTGTGAAACTAGAAATGTATATGGTTTTGAAGAGTCTGGAATAGGAGGGAGTAGTAGTCGTGATTTGTGAGATTCTCCAGGGGTGTCTTGAGCAGAGTCTGTTGGAAGCGCATCGTACGTGCACGGCGTCATGTAGCTGATGGTTGGTACTTTGTGCACGTAGCCCTAGACACGCCATGTTTCTTCTAGTAGTAGCGACTTGCTTGAAGATTGCACGTTCTGCGGGATTGCACATTCAAACTTCGCCAGAATCACCGAGATAGCATCTCCTGGCCTTCACCTTCATCGTTTGGATCCGTGTGAACATCCGCACCAGCTAATTACGTCAGATCATATCTCACCGGTTTCTTTGCAGAGGCGATTGCAGCAAATACGAGACGCTGGTTTGCAACCAAGTCACGAAACATTCACCAGTTTCTTAAAAGTCGCCCATTCGTCCGATCCATGTCGTCTGTTTTCCATTTGGTCGAAGACCTTGAACGAGATGGAAGCTCTCGGCATTGGTTGGTGAACGACGTTAATATACTTAAAACTACGTGTAATGCTGTAGTTGCAGTACCTCGTCAAACGCTTGTCCAACGAGTTTTGCTTCATTCTGAAAAAACATATGCTAAGCATATAATTCCTAGTTGTTATGCAAAAGTGTAAGAAAGGCTTTTCGTCGCTTAAATCACGCAAGTCTGTTATACCCTTCTGTATTGGAGCATTTTCCTCGTAAAGTCACATCTGCCAAAGTATTCTGAAAAAAGATTTCCCGTGATCAGAAAGAAATATAAAAGTCGGTGCGAGACCATAATGATTTTCACAGGGTGCTAAGTAAGTGGGTAACTGCTGCCCTGCAACCTTATTCCATTCGCAAATTAACGTTAGACTCACATGAGAGGGCGAAGTTGTGCAAGGCGTTTTGTTTCAAGTGAAACTTCATTGAAAATGTCTGAGAAATGAGAACATCGTGCCAGCTGCGACCTTCACCTTCGTTTTGTTTTCACAATGCTGTTTCAAGGGCTGGGACCTTCGGTGATATCGGCGATGTTTCAGGGCATGAGACGACTTCCCGAGTCGGCTGTCAAGGAGGTTCGTCATGCTGTTCTGGATTTTTTTCGAGAGAAGGAGTTCACACTTCAAGAGCCAACGGACAGTAAGTGTCAATGAGCTTCGCCTGTGAACAAGTGCTCTCGTAACAGTGTATGTTCTGATTTTTCCTTTGCAATGTAGCACCAATATCTGTATCGTGAGATGATTTGATACTAACATCCCAACATGCTCATCTAGAAAACCTTTTTCGGATCGACTTTGAAGCACAGCGCAAAGAAATCGAAGTAAAAGCATTCGAATTCCTCGTGGTGCTCAGTTAGTTCATTGCAAGAATTATAGATGAAAGCGTTTGAATCAGTGGATAGAAGTAATTGCAACTTTTGTCCGCAGTCTATGACATGTTCTTGATTTGGATCGTTTGATGCTTTCATCAGTTCTGAACCAGATATTTCAGGCTGCGTCGTTGCTCCCTTAGAAAAGGTCGCTGTTTTTTTAAATATATGCGGTGAAGAGTATCTTGCTGCATTGTTGATCGTGCGATTGTGAATCGAAAAACTATTTGCGGAACATTTGTTGCAGTTGTAGCTTTTTCATGGCTGATGGCCACTACCAATGACGACTGGGCCCTGGCCACGAAACTTTACGAACTGGCGAAATATCGCAGAAACGGCAAACTGTTCCGCAACGGCACGGCTTCTAACACGTTTTTGTAAGTATCTTGTAGCAGACGGCAGTTCAACAAAAATTTTTCGTGGAAACGTTGTAGCAGTACCAAGCACCAAGGATACGATTGTTCTTTGCGCCATCTTCGCGGCTTGCATCTTATTGCAGAAACAAGGGCATTGAGTTTTTTGTTTCGTTTGTTCAACACCGCAAGTGACTGCCAGTATTTTATAAAAAGACTATGCGCCACCATGCCCTCTAGTGCAATCAAACGAGTGAAATGTGACGCAACCTTTTTCACTCCCTAAGCACGCTGTCAGCACCTTAATTTTCTTGACATTGCTGGTGTTTCTCACTGAGACAGTTCGGTCATTTGTCCTGTAATAGTAAAAAACTACCGAAACAGTATTCACTAGCGCAGTGGTTCTTAAACTGGGGGGCGTGTGAGGTTCATAAGGGGGGCGCGAAAAAGGTGAAAATCTCCACGAAGTTGATCTTAACACGCTTTTACAACCACCCTTCTGGACAGTCAATTACGTTTGATTGCCGAAAATGTGAAACCATGTATGAGTGCTTTGATTCTCCATAATATCTTTATTTTCACCAAAATGTTAGGTCTGCTGCAGTTGAATCACAATCAGAGTTCAGACCGGACAAAATACACCACTAAGCCTACAGAGTACAAG
>Ga0210059_1008919_pt1 | contig 15735 bp, 16 predicted proteins | sample Ectturendosymbi2_FD_188042 | JGI IMG/M metagenome (GOLD analysis project Ga0210059, IMG submission 188042) | Ecteinascidia turbinata endosymbiont from Florida, USA - Sample 2 (SPAdes) (version 2) | ecosystem: Host-associated > Tunicates > Ascidians > Unclassified | place: Key West, Florida... | reverse complement strand
GGATCTTCTCAACATCCGGGCAAGATCGCAAAAGCTTCTCAATCACACATTGACCAACAAACCCAGTCCCACCAGTGATTGCTACGGTCTTACCAGCATAGAACTCAGGAATGCTCTGAAAAAAAAATAAAATAGTTAATTTGGTGGAAATATCAACACTTTAAAAAACTTTTCATGCAAAATTTGGTTAGTGTTGCAAACAGAAATTTCCAAACCTAAATTTGGCATGAAATACAATTGCAAACAATAACTCAAATAGCAGTGATTACCAAAATCTCGTTGTTAAGAGATAACGTAACAAACAATGGTTTGTAGAAAACGATATTGGTCATTGCAAGAAAAATTTGTTTTAATTTTCAGCAACGTGATTTCATTTAAACATTGGTTAATGCAATGTTGTTTCTTGTACAACTTGGAAAGAATTACATGTTTTACTCTAATTTTGCTTCTCAATACAACTTCACGGGCCAGACCAAGCTTTGGTGTTCCAACTTACATCTGGTGTCCAGAGACCACATAACAGACTAATACACAATTTATGCACATTTTCTGATTTTAGCTTCAATGAAAAATAACTGCTGAGCTTCACTGGTTGTTACACTAAAGTTTCACACGGGTTTTTGATTGTTTGGACAATCATTAAGATGTTTTTAGGAGATTTATATGTAAAATTAATATATGTGAACAGCAGCCTGTTCACATGTATTAACGCACAAAAGAGTATGTTATCTTGCAACCCATTTACTAAAGGTAGTTTGCAGCCTGGCCCCAGGTTATTCTTGATTCCTGGGGAGCCTATTACACCAAGAAGTATTGTACTTTTGGTTAATTTCATTAACTGGATAATTTCATGTCTTCTACTGATTCTATTCAGTAAAAGATGTGGGTGCAGAGACTGGAGCTATACGTGGCCTGAAATTACAAACCATAGGTTTACAACCTCATACAGTATGCAACAAAACCAAATAATGTGATGCTACACAAGCAACTCTAAAGGAACACAACCTCAAAAGTATTTCATGTGTAGCCACATAAGAACAAAAAGCTTTTACCTGTCTTGCAGATGACATAATTAAAGCTGCAAACAATTTTCTCAACACCTGAAATAAAAACAAACTTCATAAAGGGTTGTCAATTAAATTTCTGAACACTCCTCAAAGGTATACTACAGGATTTTAGCAAAACAATGGGAAAATAGTGCACAGCGTTGAAAAGGACACATTAAAACCAATTGAATATGTGTACACTTTCAAATACCACCTCTGAAAAATCCCACTGTGTATGTATCTTGCACTTGAGTCTCCTTTTTCAGTGGCATTCTTTAAAAATTTCAATGAAGATATGAAAATTCCACTATAGTTTTTATTTTTTATGTCATTTCTATGTTTGGGTATACAGTTGCAACTCCAGGATTTTAGAAATGGGATCCATACATACAGCACAGAAAGCCAGTGATCGTGAGGACAGTCAGGTAAAGTTTAAAAATGCCATAAATAAATTGCATAATGTAGTTTTAACATGAAGCATTAACAGTCTACAACTTTCATGAAGCAAACATGTTTACAAGATAATTTAATTATAGCTGTTATTGAGGAAAAGCAGGGGTTAACATCATTTCTCAATAAAAATTTAGAGCGCTGTAGTAAGCTTTTTGCCCAAATGTACACGGTTTACTTAGTTTTTGATTAAGGCATGGAAATAACCAAAAATAACTTTACAAATTGTTACCTTGCACAGCAACTGCTTCAAGAATTACTTGTTTTTAAGGCCATACCTTCTAAGCTATGAGTTATGTAACTACATGGGAGTGGTCAAGTAAATATATAACAAATCATACAAACTAGCACTTGCTTTTTCTTGTTTTTTTGTTTGGTCATTTTCTATTTGTCTCCAAGATTGGCATTCTTTTTAATTTTCTAAAAAATAAATCAAGCCATAACTATGTTGTTTGAAAGAACTTTTGCTTTTTTTGAATATTCTGTTATTTCAAAATACAAAATTATTTGAATACAATTTCAGGACTAAGGATGCATGAGTTCTATGAAATCAATTTCCTGTATTAACAATCTGCTGATTGAATAGACTAAGCTGCCATTGCAGAGACTAGTTAGCTGAAAGTAGATATATGTAAATCTGAATCATCAAAGTCATGAAAGCAGATGCCAGATGGCAATTTCTTTAAAGCTTGCATCAACAATGCCATGAGCTTTTAACTGTAGTTAAAAACAATTAAAACTACACCTTACTAACTTTGCCATTGAAACGCAATAATATATTAAACTCTCATGATATTGCTGGTAAATCAACTAAACATTTAAGCAAACAATCACTATTTAGTTGTATTCTTTGTAAAACTAAAAATAATAAAAATAAAAACACTAGTCATATCAAGTGGCAATAATTAGTTAAAAATTAAGTTTGCCAATCTTTGTGTTGCATAACCTAACCAGCTTCACTTTAAGTCAACAATAACAAAGCAAGTTACATACGCCAGCTTTAATGTTTACAATGCATGTCTTACATCAAAAATATAGCTCAGCAGAAGGACTTAACATAGCTTTAAGCATACTTATCACCACGGGCTACTTAAATTTTTCTTTTATAAACACTTGTTCGTTTCAAGTACATAATAACTAGGGTGTGGTACTGCATAGAATAAAAACTTAGTCTTAAATTCCTATTTATTTCAGCATATTCAGAAATGCCATTGTAGTAGTAGTAAGTTTGTTCGCGATAAGGAAGATATTGCATTTTCATAGCAAATAGTTTGGCAGGACACCGAAAAAAACAGTACGGTTATCAAGTCAGGTAAAACCTTTCAAGACTAAACCAAACTAACTCTGCCACAGAAAAAATGTACTCAACATAGGTTCACAAGAACACAGTCCATAATTTACTAACAAGGAATAAATGCAAATATAGCAAGCAACACATGAAGAGTTGGTAGATATTTACACGACATCGTCAGGTAAAGCACAGGGCAAAGAAACACAAGTAGCAATGCAGGTTAAGGAAAAAGAATGCCATGATATTTATGTAGCTCAAGCTAAGCAACCTGCTCTACTGCAAACCCAAGATACACCATATCTCCTGGGCATAGATAAATCAACATGTGGGTAAACGTAAAGCAGATGTAAACCAGCCAAGCCTTAGTTTAGTATCTGATGTTATTCCCAGCCTTAATACACACTCTCAATGCCTGTCATTTGTCCTATTTTTTGTTTAGCGTAATGCAAAGTAAACATTCTATGACCAACTGAACTTCAACTTCTTATACACCACGCTTCTTATACACAACTTGAACTTCGAATCGTTACCGTAAATAACAGACTTTTCTTTTGCTATGAAACAAACAGCTTTGCAACAAAATGGAGAACAAGGTCAAAAAACTCTGAACCTTACCTCTTATACTTTGAAAAAGGAATTGATATTGATATGTTTCCACTCCAGCGAGAATCGCAGCACCGCTTTATGACGAATCACACCAGTGACTGGACACTGGGCAGTTGCACTACGATTATAAATGTCCTGCACACCATGTGTGTACCCAAGCACCGAGACAGAGGTCAACTCAGCCGCCAGCTGCTCCAATACGGACGTCGGCGAAACGCAAACGCGTTACGAGAGTGTGGCCACATTGAACTGATTGAACCAATATTAGCGATCATTACCGTGGAAAAATAATTAACATTTCAACCGAAATAGGTAATTTACATGTCCAAAAATCTATTTTGCTTGATTAAAACTTGCGCTCACATCTCGAAAAGCTTGCTTCAGACCGTTAAACTCTCCACCCTTTACTTGTCGATCACCTGCAAAATGCAATCAAACAGCCGCCAGTCGGCTTCAATACGGACGTCGGCGAAAAGCAAACACGTCATCAGAGCGTGGCCACATTGCTATCTACCTATAGCAAAATAGATATTTTTTTATCAGAAAAATTTACTCATTCAGCCGGTCCCCCTTGCGACAGTCATTCGAGTCTCACGACACGGGTCTGCAGAGCTTCCATTTCACATTGATATTGTGTGATGTGAGCATCGACTACAGTTTGAAGCTTTTCAAACAATGAATCAACATAAAATTTGTGGGCAGCGTCGTTGGGTCTTGTTGGATTCGCAAGTCCGGAAATTGCATGATTATTCATTTTCAAATTTGCTTGAACTCCCTCAAAATTTACATAAAAGGTTCTCTTTCTTATAATATTACCAACAAATCGTTTTGTAGCAGCATCGTCAGGTTCAAACGCTTGTCCAAGATTTGTTATTTTCTCGTCATTGAAATTCATGTTAACTTCTGGCAGAGAAGTCCCATCAAGAAACATAACTTTTCGGTTTATATTCTCATTCGTTGCAAGTATCAACTGTTCGTTTTCTGACCTCAGCGAATTAACTGCAGCGTCCAGTATTTCTTGTTAACACCATCAGTCGGTGCGACTGCATCAGCCAATCCAACAACTTTGTGGTTATTAATTTGAAGATCTGAAATTATTTGATTTTCTCCGCCAGGTCTCAAAGACCTCTCCTCAATTTTTCGGTTTAACGTTCTGAGATTAACGGCCTCATGGTCAACTGTTGGATCCGGCAACCCAACAATATGATATTGTTCACCCATGCTGAAATTTTTTGTTGCTATTCCTTGTGGGTCCAAGTTCAAACATTTCGTTTTGATGTCTCGATTCAAAATGTTTGCTTGGTTTGCTATTGCGTCGCCGACTGCTGTGTTGGCTGACGTGGTTGCTTCTTCTAAAACACTTGTTGCTGAAGCTTTAAGTGTTCGTAAATTTACCGGGTCTTGTTCACTTTGTGGATTTGCTACACCTCTTATTCTTTGCCTGCCTAAGGATAAGTCAGCTCGCATCCAATTTGTCCCATCACGTTTCAGATAGAATTCGTTTGCAGAACTCAGTCTGAGTGCATCATTGTCATGCAGAGGTTCACCCAAATGTCTAATCCTGTTTCCAGCCATCCCAAACTCGCCCTGCACACTTCCACCTAAAAGTGACAGCTTTGTATCTGCGTATCCTTTTGACGCTGTGTGGTGATTTTGTTCTGGCGCTCCAAGGTATGAGATGTAATGTCCATCCATGTTTAAATCTCTTGCCATAGTCGACGCAGGGCTATAACGATTCAAAAAAATTCCTTCAATCCACTGTTTTGGAACTACTTCATCTTCATTTTGTGGATATGGGTTTATATTTCTTATTCTGTGCTCTCCCATCCCAATGTCGCTCTGCATAATGCCCCCTTGAATTGGTAACCTATTGCCTGCTACAAATAAACATATGCTCGAATCACCAAGTCATGATCTTCTTCTGGCCATCTCACGTTTTTCACTAAATGACCCCTCATATCCAAATCACTTCCACCAGCACCTTTCAAGTCGTCGTAGCCTTCCGTCGCCGCGTCGCCTTCTTCGGTAAGAGGCAATACGTTTTTCATTGCCTTTTGATCCATATCAATCGGATTAGCTCTTTTGAAAAATATTTCGTTGACATATTTCTTCCTCAATGCGTCCATCGGGCCTCACGGTGAGCCAAGATTCATAATGCTTTGACCAGTTGTGTCAATGGCTTGACCTCTTCACAAAAAGTTGCTGTTCACATATTCATGTGAAACTTCACTCACATTTGTGATATTTTGTCCCGTTTTTGGACTTCGTCCGAATTTATCTACAATCATTTATAATATCACCAAAATGTGTTGATTATTTCTTGGAGGTGCTTTCCTTTTTGCATCTCTTTTAAAACAAAAAGACAAAGATGGCCACAAATAACTGCTTGCCTCGGTTGAATTTGCTCACTTGGTTAGAACACATCACCGAGATAATTGTTCAGTTAAGTTGGTGGAGGCAATCCGAATGAGTCAAAATAAAATTTATCGTTTCCACGTTTGAACCACGCGACCCAGTGCGTCCCATCTCAAGAAGTGTCGTCCAGGTTCATAATTGCGCACTCATTTTGTTTTTGTTTCTTTGGCAAAGTGTCTCTCAAGAAAACACCGCAAAAGTTTGTTTTTCAAACAAATATTTATCACAGCATCTTCGATTTCAAAGTTGCTCAAAGGTTTGTTTGGAAGAACAATTTTTTCTACTTGGATGTTCATTTATTCTAAACAAAACTTTCCGATTTATTTGGCAACATCTTATCAATTTTCAAATCCACTTCTTCAAACTTTTTGTATGTTTCATTTCGCTTTCTCGTCTGAGAAAGAATATTCTCAAACTCTGATGCGGAAATTTTACCGTCCCACAACGCCTTTGAAACCATGTTACGAATTGAGTTGAGCTGCATCTCAATCAAAGTTTTTTGCTTCTCATGTCTCTGAATTTTGTTGAAAAGGAATTTTTCAATTACTTCCAGAAAAATTGAAGCAACTTACAAAAAACACGTTCAATCCATTCAAAACCTTCCCAGAAATAGTTCCAATGATTTCTTCGAAATTTGACAAAAGCCCAATGCTAAAAAGAAACATACAAAACTGAAAAATCAAAAGGCAGCCAGTGCAAAAGTTCAGCAAGCAATGATATTTTTTTATCATTGAAGAGTGTTTGAGTTTTTCGTCATTCAGCCCCCTTTCAATTTTATGAATTTCATCTAGTCTGTAAAAATTAGGATCCATTTTTTATTCAATTGAAAAAAATTCAAATCAACGTCCTACAACAGCCAGCCGAGAATGGGGATATTTTTAAGAGGAGAATTTGGACCAAGAAGAAGGCCATGGCCGTCAAAAACTTGACCCCCCTGTTTCAAATACAAAACATCCCCTACCATGCCAAGCCCCGAACCTTTACATGGTTTCAAATACAGCCCTTGACCATCTGTTTCGACTCTTGCGATGTTTGAGCCTTTTTTCAAATACAGTCCATTTCCCATCGCTTTGTTTGTCGCTTTTTGCGCCAAAGCTGACCCAACACCTAATAGTGCACCAGTCGCCAATTTTGGGAGAACGGTCTTTGCCAAAAATGGCAAAGCCTTTGCAGCCAAACCTGCTAGGGACCCGAGGAACCTACGCTATTTTCATGTTGTGAACAACCTGACGTTTACTCATTTTTATTGTGATGCCTTTTCCATCCTGATAAGCTATTGTCATTCTGTTCACTTGTGAATTGGTCAAAGCAAGAACATCACTTCCACACAAATCTTCATAGCCGAATGCTCACAGGACTTTATGTATCAACTGTGTGTTTCTATTTTTGCTGTTGATTTTCAGAAATCTTTACATGCACATTGGTATAAATCATTTATATTATGTTATAAATTTCTCTCAAGTCATATCTGATTGTCAGGTTTTCTCCACGAAGATTCAATTGTTTTCCGTTTTGGTCTGTTACAACTGTTTCCATTTCATTGATTTTATCTAGAATCACTGGAAGATGCACAAGGTTTCTCGGGTTCTCAACGATTTTGTAACCAGGCGAAACGTTTGGAAAGAAACTGTAAATTGTGTTTTGCGTTCTCCAGTTCACATAAGACCCTCCGATGACATCAACGTTCACAAGAATTGAATTGATTGATAAGATGTTGACAACACTTTGCGATTCGTGAATGCCCTCTTCATAAACCTAATTTCGAAATCCAAGAATGCTCAAAATTGAATTTCGCTCTCTGAAATCAACCTGAAAGTCGCCTTAAATTTCAAAGACACTTTTCAAAGTGTTGGTGTTTGCTGAAATCTTCACAGCATCATCGTTATGCCCATTTCGTTTCATCGCAATTTTTATTGTTTCCGCAATATCAATGAGATCGTAACTGCCTTCTGAAATTTAAACTTCGACTGATTCTGTTTGTCGTGTTGAGCCGCCCTCAATGAAACCAGGAGAATATCTGAAAACGTTGTTTTCATCAGCCAAATTTGGAAAACTATAATACGTCTCCAAATTCACCAAAGCCATCTTATATTTTCGTGTGCAGTCCAACTCGAGTGGCGGGTTAAAAGTTGTCTTTACTTTTGTCGGATTCTCTGAAACCACAATCTGAGTTGAAGTTTTCGGCTCAGTGTTTTGAACAATTTTTTCTAAACTTTCAGTGTTTTCCATTTATTCTACAATGAAAAAGTCGTCAAATCCACTTCTGTATTTCCCATAGTTCTTTGACGAGGTCAAATCAATCTCAACAAAATTGTGTGGCTTCGACCCCGCCATTTTAAAAAGTTTTTTGAACCGTTCTTTCGTCATGTCTTGAGACACGTGGTCGTTAAAAATGTGATCAATATTTTTCTGGTCTTGAGGAAACAGACAAAAGAAATTTGCATTTTCTCGAATTGTCTGACGAGGCAATTTGAAGTAATTTTGACTTAAATACAAGCAATCACAATTTGAATGCCTGCCACGAACGTAATGTGCTTCACACTTGTTCTGCTTCTGAAGCAAGAGATCGTCAAACATCATTAGATTCTTTTGCTCTGGAGACAGTTCTTTCGGGTCAGGCACATCGTCTGCCGATTCATAAAAATTACACTCAATTGGTTCTTTGGAAAGAGTCTTTCGATTTTTTGCCAACTCATGAATCAGCTCGTTTGGTGGAATTTGTTCTCGCAGTATTTCATCACGGTTTTCAAAGATATTCATGATCATCTCTTTTGGCAATTGTTCTTCAAAACCTTTTTTCAAAATTGTATACTTTGGTTGAAACAAACTCTTTCCGAAAACAGAAAGTTTTGAATAGTCCAACCAACCTGGCCGAAGAAGAAGATTCAGCAAGAAAGTAGTCTTACCACAGCCTGATTTGCCCAAAATCAAGCCCCGCAGACTCTTTGGCAGCAGAGGGTGATTGTTTTTATTTGAAACATTTTCGTTCCAAGAAATATTCTTTACTTTCATTTATTTTAAGAATTTAATAAATGAATAAAATATATTGTGTCAAATGTCGTAAATTTACGGAAACGAGAGACGTGAAACCGAAAACGACCAAGAACAACCATCAAATGCTTCAAGGCATTTGTGTTGTTTGTGGCACAGAAAAGTCAAAATTTATAAGCGCAAGTGGAAAAGGGTTTATCAATGATACAATTAATTCTTTACCATTTGAAATGCACATGCCAGGTCACAACTTCACAGGACGTGGCACAAAGCTGAACAAACGACTAAATGAGAATATGACTCTAAAGGCACGGTCAAAATCAATCAACAGAGTCGACAAGGCAGCTTATCACCATGACATTTGTTATGTTAAAAACAAAGACACAAAAACTCGCAACGAAGTTTGTGATAAAAATATGTTTTGACAGAACTTAATGGTATTTACAACCCACACTTCGAGAAAGGATGGAGAGAGGTGTTGTTTCTACGATAACCGGGACGAAAAAACGCTTCGGATGGGGGTTAAAAAAAACGAGCGTATCGAGAGCGTCAATTAGAGTTCGCAATTAGCTGATGAACTTCACAAACCCATCATCAAAAATTTTCCAAAACGAAAAGTGTATGTGAATGGAATTGATAAAATTTGGGCTGCAGACCTCGTTGAAATGCAAGCATTTTCAAAGTTCAACCGTGGGGTCAGGTATCTTCTCACAGTGATTGACGTGTTTACAAAATATGGTTGGATGCTTCCGCTCAAAGACAAAACTGGAAAATCTGTCGCAGACGTGTTCAAGGAGATTTTCAAAAAATCAAAGCGAAAACCAGAAAAGCTTTGGACACACAAGGGTCGAGAGTTTTACAACAAACAAGTGAAGGAGTTGGGTGTAGAGCTTTACTCTACTGAAAATGAAGAGAAATCTTCTGTGGCCGAACGTTGGAACCGCACTATGAAAGAAAAAATGTTCAAGTATTTCACGGCAAACAATACCAACAAATATATTGACGTTCTTGACGACTTTGTTGAGAGACACAACAACACGAGGCACTCTAGCAAAAAAATGACTCCTGTTGAGGCAAGCAAGAAAGAGAATGAAGTGAGAGTTTACAGAAATTTGTATCAAGAGTTTGAAAGACGACCGATACATGCAAAATTCAAAACTGGTGACAAAGTCCGAATTCTCAAGAAGAAAGGTCTCTTTGAGAAAGGGTTCACCCCAAACTGGACAGAAGAAGTGTTCAATGTTTGAAAAATTCAAAGAACTAACCCAGTTACTTATAAAATAACTGACTACAACTATGAAGAAATTCAAGGGACTTTCTACGAACAAGAGCTTCAGAAGACATCACAAGAAGTTTACAGAATTGAGAAGATTGTGAAGAAAGGCAAAACAAAGTCGTTAGTTAAATGGAGTGGGTATCCTGAAAGTTTCAACTCGGGTTGACAACAAACATCTTATTAAACTTTTATATAAATGGATAAAGTCTTGGAATAAAAAGCTCAACAGTCACTGCGTTTTTGAACGACAAGCTCACACCAGAGCAATGTAAAGAATTACAAAAAAATTATGAACCATATTCCAAAGTTGTACAGAAAAGTTTTCATCTATCGAGGTTAATTTGGACCAAGTCGAAAATGAATTTGGACCCTATCCAAAATTTGAACATATAATTAATGTCATTTCTAAAAATAAAAGACCCATCAAAACGTGACAAACTTGTCGCTAAATATATCAAAATCAAGAACAAAATTCAGAATGATTTTCACTCAGAACGATTGGGCGAACAATCACTCTATGAAGATTTTGGAAAAATCTTCAAACCAATAACCAAACAACAACAAAAGTCATCTGAAGAAATTGTTTCAAAGTTTGCCCCACTTCAAGAAGCAATAGAAAATATGCCTCCAGCATTGCCTTGGGACATGCCTCAACCTGAAGCCTTGCTAGATGCTCCCGCAGAACCTGAAGCATTGCCAAACGATCCCGCTAAACCTCCATTGCCAGATAAAATTGGTCGGATTGCTGAAGAATATCTACGTACTTCGTATGGAGAAGATGGTGATAAATCACACTATGGGCTAAAGAGTATGAATGGTCAGTTTTATATCGGAAAAAATCCGATTAAAATAGATGGAAACAACTTAGTTGTGAACGGCAAAAGGTATCGTGGGACCCCAGGTCTTTGGCAACTTATCACAATGAAAGAACCAGAACCTGGTTTTCCAACAAAAGAAGATGAGAAAAATTATGGAGAAATTTTGTTTAAAGCTGATGCAATAAGACATCCAAAAAATCCAAATTCACCTTACGAAAGCAATAGCTTCAAATGGATGAATATGAGAAAAAAACAAAACAAAATGCAAAGGGAGAAGCGAAACGCAAAATGAAAAAAACACAAGGTCAAGGCTTCCTGCCAAGTGACCCAAACGCCTTGTGTGAACGGTTGGAATTGTTGATGGCTTCGAAACAAGCAGGAAACACTGGTTTTCGAAATGAAATCGTTAGCATTTGCGATGAACTTTTGAGACAAAAATTTTGTCTCATGACGCTTATAAAAACTTAATGCTAGCATTAAATAAAGATGTTAATTATTAAACGTGGTTACCAAAGAAAATACCAAGTCGGAGACTCTGGGATTTTTTCAAAGCTCAAAGACTTTTTGTTAAGATTCATCAGTAAAAAGCAAGTTGTTGACACAGCTTTGAACATTGCTCGAAGTGCTGTGCAAAAGGCTGGACAAAAAGCAATTGATTTCGCGAGTTCAAAGTTGACTCCCAAATCACATCAAATTTTATCAAAACTTGTGTCTTCAACACCTCCGCTTGCATCTCAAGGAGCAACGCCACAGAAGGCACAGCAGGTGACAACAAATTTTAACAATTTGATAGCTGGGTCGTGGCAGTGCGCGATCAAGATTCAAGACCTTGTCAGGCGGTTGAATAGAAATACATAATATAAATGAACAATTCTGAACAAATCAAGGATGTTTTTGAAAAGCTTGAAACCCTCAAAAAAATATTGATGAACTAAAAAGAGAAATTGAAGAACTTAAATATTTCAACAGGGTATTGAGTTATAAACTAAGGGCAATAACTGATTTTTAAAGTGAAAACAACAAAAACGCCCGTAATAAATGGACATTATTAACATTACTCAAAAACTTGAAATCGATGAAACAATCGAACGATATGAATATCACAGTTACGAGCCAATCACTGGCACTGATCTGAACAGACCTGGGGAAGTTCGAATTAATATTGAAGCGCAGGACTTGTTCACACATCCGAGTGAAAGTTATCTGGTTTTCGATGGAAAGTTGGTGAAAAACGCCGACGACGCTGCTTACGGCAATGCTGACATGATCACGCTAACAAACAATGCTATGATGCATCTTTTCAACAACATAAAATACCAACTTTCAGGGCAAGAATTGAAAGTCTGTTTCACCCTGGACAGGCAACAACTATGTTTGGGCTGTTGAAATTCGCAGATGATTTTTGAAAAAGCACGGGTATGAATCAACTTTGGTATAAAGATAATGGCACAGACACTTCAATTGCTGGAAATAATCGGAATAAAGGTTTTGAAGCCCGACAAGAATATATTATTCGAAAGCCTGACCCAAAAGGCACACTTTCATTCAGAGTTCCGCTGAAACACATCTTTGGGTTCTGTGATGACTATGACAAAGTCGTTTATGGTTTCAAACATCAACTCACTCTTGTGAAGAAGGGTGATAATGACGCGATTTTCAGAGCTGCTGCGGCTGATGCTGGAAAGGTTGTTTTGTCAAAGCATTCTTGGTATATGCCTCATGTGCTTCCAAATGATCAAGCAAAACTTGCACTATACAAAACAATTGAGTCAAAATCAAGTCTCCCAGTCGGCTACCGAATGATTCAATGCGACTCGATCTCAGTCCTGCAAACGAGAAATTTCACCTGGCGATTGTCGGTGAAATCAGCCCCGGAGAAACCTCCCTGGAAAATTGTAGCTTTCCAGACAAATTAATCTGGAAACAGGAACACAATCCATCAATTTTGATCACTGTAATCTCACTAACATGTTTGTTATGTTGAACTCTAGAAGATACCCCGAGATTGATTGTGATAACACCAACTTTACACAACAAAATTTTTCAAGGGTTTATGGAGATGCCGCAGCATTCCGAACAAAGTTTTACAATGTTGAAGATTTAATTTCTTCTGCAAATATAACCCTGGCTGATTATAGGGAACTTTTCCCAATGTTTGTCTTTGACGTCTCAAACAGAGCGAAAAACTCAAAAACTCTGTGACTGACATTCAGATAAAGGCTCAGTTCTCAGCAAACGTAGCACCAAACACAGAAGCTTTTGCTGTTGTCATCTCTGATAAGAGTTTCATTTTCCAGAGTGATGGGCAGAAGATGAGGGTTGAATATTAAGTTAAAAATAATATACTCATTTTTCAGAAATTGTCAATTCTTTTGTGAACATGGTTGAAATCAGATTATGTTTATAGTCTTCAAGGTTATAAACATATTTTGATGATAGTGCTTTGTCACAATGAGTATCACACCTTTAAAGTTTGCTTTTTTCACAAACCATTAAGACATGAACTACCCATCTTTGGACAAAGCTCAGGCAGATTGAAGTAGCCTCAAACAAATCTAACCGTTTGGTGGCAATAAAGGGTTAACACAAAGCACCTCTTTGAACAAAGATAAGACAGTGCGGTCAGGACGACTTTCCACACTGATTGAAACAACCTCAAATAAATCTAACCATTTGGTGGTTAAAAGGGTTAACACAGAGCACATTGCTTAGAATTTTAGAGCACATTGCTTAGTAAATTCAAAAACATTGATTATAACAGTATAACAGGAAACCAACCAAATTCAAGGCAAACCATTACAAACAAAAACAAAAGCGGTTATGCTTACCTTAAAATAGAAAGAAAGGTTCACAATCCTAAACCTATTGCTTGGCAATTTCTGAAACATTGAACTATAGAAGCTCTATGCGATCTTTTTGCGTTCAGATTTGAAAAAACAGGTTAACTACAACTAATGGATACTCAGTCTCTAAGCAATTAATAACTCTTAATGCACAATACAATAAAATAAATTAAATTCAACACTTTTTTACAGATGCAAACAGCCTCAAACAAATCTAACCATTTGTTGGTGAAAAGGGTTAGCACATAGCACATTGCTCAGTAAATTCAAGAACATTGATTATGTGACAGCAAATCAATCAAAATCCAAGCAAAACAATTACAACCAAAACATTACAAACAAAAAGAAAAGCGATTAGGCTCACCTTAAAATAGAAAGAAAGGTTACACAGTCTTAAACCTATTGCCTGACAATTTTGAAACATTGAACTAGAGAAGCTCTGTGCGATCTTTTTGCTTTCAGATTAAAAAAAGCCCAAAAATGGATAGAGATTAATCACAACTACTGAATACTCAGTATCTGTTACTAAACATTGAATAACTCCTAATGCACACAAAATATATTAGTTATACACTTTTTAATATTAAGACACAAGCAGCCTATACCGAAACTGAGCACAATCTTTCAAACGATAAGTTAGAAACATGCAAACCTTATCCTGTTCCTAGCAGCTTCTACAGACTGATACCAACTGCACGAAACTCTGAGGCTGTTGTGCGCCCAACCGTCACGCCTTGTGACAATAAAAAACTGCGGATCGAGGGAAACTTGGCTTTGCACGCAAAGCTTAAGAAAGTCAGTCAAGCGTAACATAACGGCTGTGAATAACCAGAAAAAATTCTTTTCAACGATCAGAAGCCAGACAAGGGCAATCAGCTGAAACGAGCAACTAGGCGAACCACCTGAATAGGCGATGGCGAGGTGACGGCAAAATACCTTAGCTCATGGGCATTGGTAGGTTTTGACTTTCAGACAAAACCTCGACACAGACTGACAATGCAACAGGAGGACAAACAGAGGTGCTGGGAAACACAGGGCCTCCCACAAAACCAGGGATTTTGAAAAAATCGCTACAATGCCTAAAAGATACCTTTTTTAAAAGTCACTGAAAAAATGTGTGGCAAAACCAAACTTTGATCATTGCACTGTATTTGACGAAAATCTTGTCGCAGTGCACATGAAAAATACGGAATTGGTTTTCAATAAACCAGTCTATCTCGGAATGAGTATCCTGGATTTGTCAAAGACCTTGGTGTAAGAGTTTCATTTTAATTGCATCAATAAAAAATTCGGCTCGAAGGCAAATCTTTTGTTCGCAGACACTGACAGTCTTTGCTATGAATCGAAACAGAAGATTTTTTCAAAGGTATTTCAGCTGACGTACAAGAAAAATTTGACACTTCAAATTTCTCACTAAACCATCCTTCAGGCATTCCAACAGGAATCAACAAGAAGGTTCCAAGGATGTTTAAGGATGAGGCTGGAGGGGAAATCATATCTGAGTTTGTTAGCTTGCTAGCGAAGCTCCACGCAATCAAAAAACTTGATGGTGAAGAAGAAAAAATGTGTAAGGGTGTCAAGAGAGGAGTCGTCAAAAAAAGCATCAGTTTCGAAGATTTCAAAAAATGTTTATTCTCTGGAAGACAATAACTAAGAAATATGAATATCCTCCGGAGTCATAAACATGAAATCTATACAGAGACTTATAATAAATACTACGGCCAAAGCAAACGATACAACTGACATCTTGCAAACGTTTCGATAACAACTGTTATCATCTTCAGTGCATAGCAAATGAGACAGTATACAGAGACAGTCAACAAAATAGTTCTCTCTGCCAATGATGACAAACGAATCATCATGCCTGACAAAATACAAACTCTTGCTTACGGCTTTCAGGCATGAGGACATGAAGCCCAAGGGAAGGCAGCGGGGCCTGGTAAAGACAAGGGAGGCTTGACTGGGGGCAAGGGGCTTTGACAGAGACAGGGGAACACAC
>Ga0210059_1008918_pt1 | contig 15737 bp, 6 predicted proteins | sample Ectturendosymbi2_FD_188042 | JGI IMG/M metagenome (GOLD analysis project Ga0210059, IMG submission 188042) | Ecteinascidia turbinata endosymbiont from Florida, USA - Sample 2 (SPAdes) (version 2) | ecosystem: Host-associated > Tunicates > Ascidians > Unclassified | place: Key West, Florida... | reverse complement strand
ATGCAATTGTCAATTTAATAAAGTTCCACAGAAAATGTTCCGTGGGAGGAAGTTTCAAACGAGCCATACGAGTTGTTCATTAATCGCAGCTGCGAACCGATCGAGCTTTTTTTTCAATGTCACCAAAACGGGAACTCGGCGGCGATGCTCCGTTGTTTTTGGCTCTAAATCAGTGGTCCTTAACCTTTTTTCTACCCTCCCTCAAGTGATTGTCCTTTTAACGTCCCCCTGTCTTTAAATAAGTGAATTGAACGGAACACTTTCCGCACCCCGGTTAGGAGCCACTGCTCCAGATCGGTTTTCTTGCGTGTGAATCCGTCAGCCATGATGTAAGGTACCTCGAATGAGCGTGTTGAATCAGTCGTTTGATTGGTTGCGATAATATGCGTGAATGTTTCGATAACAACTTTCTGTGAAAGGTTTCGACAAAACTATGTATAAAATATGAAAAATGAAAATTTCCGTATTCGCAGCAAATCAGAGGTTGTTTTTTTCTGCAAACAGTTGTGAGCAACCAAAAGCTTATGGGCGGGTGCAACGTTATAGTAGACAGAAACTCGTTGTACACAAAGTGTTGAAAAGAGGCGGTTAGCAAGACAGTGAAAGTGACAGAAATGCCTTTGACAGAGAGCTGGAATCTTTGGGAAAAGGACACAGATATTTCCATTTTTTAGAAAAGCACCTTTCTACTCGAAGCCTGGTGTATTCACCAAAGGTTGCAATTAATAACTGCTTTTTTCTTGGCTATCAGCAGCGCGTTACGCTGGTGCTTCCGACCTGGAGCCATACTTAATTGTTCTGACAAGCTGTTCAACAGATGCTGGTGGGGTCTGGGATTTAATGAAATGCCGCTGCGAGCAAACTAATTGTGAATGTTCGCAAGAAATTGGTTCCTTTATATTTTAACCGAGCACAGACTTACCTTATAGACGCCCATTCACTTTTTACAGCGACTGCCCCGTCTGTCGACCATTTAAAGAGTGCATTCATTCAAGAAAATTCCATTCCATAGGTTTCGAATGAAGCCCTTTGGCAAATTCAGACTCCATATGAGAAGTTTAACACAACTTCTTGACGTTTCGGATCGGTTGTGGCATTGCCCAACGAGGTAGTTGTAAGTTCAAATACCTTAAAGATTTCCTACTGGAATGCGTAAAATAATAGATCCTTTAAGTATGTGTGGTTGAAGGGGTTAAAACAATGATAATACAATTCGTTTCATTTCAAAAGACTCGTACATATAATTTGCTGCTGTTCATTTATCGATACGCTTTTGTGTCAAAATTTCTGTGTGCATCATTTTTAAAGTGTGTTCAACGTGAAGGTTCTCTGACACAAATCAAGTTTTTGAAACCTCATAGTAAAAGTTTAAAACCAACGTAATTTCCAATTTGCAGATCGCCGTTTGCGGTTCTCTGAACAACGCCAGCAATCGAGGAGGTTTAGCCTAAGTTTGCAAGACATCCCAGACGATGACCCATCGTCTCAATCGACAGCAGGTTAGAAATTACTTTGGACTGTTTATGCAGTTTATTGCTTTAAATGTGAAAAATGACAGTCATCGAGAGCGTTTCCAAGGTTTTGAACGTTTCAGGAGTGGAGTGAACGGAAAACCAAAGCCCAATACGCACAACATATCAGTCGAAAATCTTGGATAAGGCTCGTGCACCTTTGACAAAAAGATAACATTTCTCTTATGGTCGATAGCCTTCCCGCTTGCTCAGTGACCCTCAACCTTCCCCGCATTAATAACTCCGAGGAATGCGTGTTTTTGCAGAATCGGTGCAGGATCTGCCGCTGACATTGGGCGGCGATTCCTGCAGCGACATGCGTCACCTCGACCTCGCCGTCTCAGAACGAAACGTGGACGCGCTTACCAGGATCTTGGAATACAGAGGCGTGCAGAGCGATCGCGGTTCTATTCCCGCACTGAACCACGCACCGCACTTGCGCCACGATGCGAGTTACGTCGCAGCCGGCTCGCAAGCTGTTTGCGCAGATTCACGTTCAAACCCCTCGATCGGAATGTTTCGCGGTGTGAGCTTTGACGAACACGGTCACGTGATCACTCGCTGTGTTCCAAGTTACAACGACGCGCATCGTCAGCGCAGAGGAACAACCGCCATCAGCCGAACCTGTATATCGGAATCTTTTGTCTGATGTCGGGCGCGCTGTTGTGAAAAATCACGTAAATTTTTTTTAAAATACTAAAATCATCACTTTGTGAAGTTTGGGTGGTGTTTATTTGAGTTACGGAGCACATGACGTTCTGATTAGCAGTTCGCGTGTCTGACACACGCTTGGCTGTAACATCTGGTTAGGCGATGCACTTAACCTCAGCTCCGTGTTGTAGCAGCAAGTCGTGGGAGGCGGACAGACGCAGAATGCTGCTAAAAATCAGTATTGGTTTGACAAAAATTGAGCAAACTTCCAAGATTTTCTAATACTTCAAAATTGTTTTAACAGGTAGCCTACTGTCACCGCTTAGAAATGCACAATTAACTTTTTTGCCCTTCTCTAAATCAATAAGCCAGCACTAGTTTTTGTCTTACGGTCGCTGTTAAACAAGTTTACGTTCGTTTTTTGTTGTGGTCGTAGCGCGAGTGATTCATTTTTTCCGTTCGTTGGCACACCCCTACGTCATCAACCTGCCCAAGCAGAAACCGAAACAAACGTCCCGCAGGGATGCTCTGTGGTGTTGTTTGGATTGTTTCACTTAGAAGGGGCCTGATCGTGGAAGTCAACAACAAATTACGTGAAGTTGCTCGTAAAATGTTGAAAGGAAATCAATCAACAGCACGGTTTTAAATCTCCGTGGACCGTCCATGTCCAGGTTTGGAAGAATGATTGCTGCCATGATCCAGATGCAAACCGACCGAAAGCACATTATGTTCGATCAGGGATGGAATGGCGGCACGTTTTGAAGTGAACAGTCAGCGTGAAATTTTTGTATGAACACGGATGTTCAGAAAGCGTGCGCATGCCTGCATTTCTGTTCTGTGATACTTTCCATTTTTGGTGCGCCGCAAGATGTCGCTGGCCATGGTGCGATGGTGTGTCTTGAAAGCGCCGCTGTTGCCGACATGGACTGAAGACCAAACCCACAATGTTTCTTCCTTTCCCTACCTTAACCTGCGGTTACTTTTATCTATAGTATACCAATATCGCACAACCTGCGTAAGGTTTCACTCCGAGCGTCAGCATAGCGAAACAGCATAAAAAAACAGTCGGTACATTTGATGCTTCACACGAGTGGAATGCTGCCCGTTTTTCCTCTGTTGTGACAAAGACCTGCGGTCTTGGATGGCTAATCGTCAGTTTAGTGTAAAGTAAAATATTCTGGAGATCTAAATTTATGTCAGCAGCAATACGCTTTTCGCAAGTACCATTCCACTTCCCTGGGCATATACTTGTGCGAAAACCTTGATAAAAATGTACATCTTCTGCGGTTTACTTAGATTTTGGAAACGTTTTCGACTCAGCGAATCACTCCATATTGTTGACAAAACTCAGCACTACGACGTAAAGTGTCCCCAGGGCTTGATTTTAAGGCCACTGTTCCTTTTGCTATTTATAAATGACTTACCGTACTTTTTGCTGAAGATACAGCCTTAGTTCAGAGTGACTATAAATTGAAAAAGTCACACATCTCGGTAACTCGTTGATATGGTTTGAGTAGTTGATTGGCTGACCAGTGCCGGAGGCCCGTGTGTGCAAAGCCATGTGGAGGCCCCTTACTTTGACCTGACAAGATGACTGAAAATTACCCAATGAGACGAATCCTGTAAGGTTAAAATAAGACCAAGACCTTCACGCGCCTTGGCGTTGGCAAAGTCATCGCTGACACCGTAGAAGTTAATTGGTCGCAAGATGTCATGTTCACTGCTCATTAGTGTCAGATTTACTATGCATTTGTGTGGAGGCCCCTATTTGTTGAGGTCCGTGTGTGGTAGCCAGGGACGCCGGAGCAGCGGTAGAGGAGGGTGGGGACAGTAAGAGTTGAGGGCAATGGAAACTTATAAAAAGCAAAAAACGATTGCTAATGATGATTGTTTCTGTTCAGCAACAATGTTGACCCCAAAAATTATAGAAAACCATTCTCAATTTCTTGAGTGCGCTCATTACTGCAATATATTTGTTTCAAGCCGATCGTTATAAACTATAAAATGACCTATGGTACTGTTTTGTAAAGGCACCTCTGCCCCGTTTTCCCCTTATGAAAGGTCAGGGGCAACGCCCACACCATTCCCCAACTAACTGCAAACAAGATCTCACTTGAAATACATGTGAACGGCAATTTTATTGGAAGAGCTTTGAGTTACAAGTACCTTGGGGGAATTGTAGAGGTAAAAACTGACATGGAGAATTGTAATGGGTTGTGTTGTAATATATCCAAACATGCCGGTGCAGTATAAAGTTAAACATTACGTGAGCAACCAAGCACGTCGTATGTTGCATCATAGCCAAATACACGAGTACAGTGTGGAATCATTGCATGGAGAAGAGCAGCTTCATGTCATCTAAAGCTGATACCGGTTGTTTTAAATCCCGCGAGGTGTTTGAACACATCTGGAATATTGTGTTGCTAGCTTAAAGTTACTAGCATTTATAAAACGCAGACGATTCTGCAACTAAAAGATATATAGTCTTGAAGTGGGTCAATTCATATATAGGCTAAATACAATAAATCGCAGTTGCTGGCTACACCTAACAACTATTTTAAACTCATTACAGATGCTCATCCGTATAATACGAGACAAACTAAATCTCAGTAAATAACATTACCAAAAGCACGTTCAAAATCAGGTGCGAAAATGTTAAAACACAATGCAATAGAAATCTGGTCAAAATTCCTTTAGAAATAAAAAACTGCGTTTGACACTTTCTACAGCGATATATAAAAGAAATGTGTTACTCGGGTACTAAAAATATTTCTGGAATTCTTTTTTATTGGTGTACGTTAACCATGTGCAATTATTTAGCGCTGTTACTATGAAAATAGTCGAATCATGAGATATCGCTGTTATATCTTAGCCTAGTCAATTTGGATTTCGTTGCGTTCACTAAAATTGGTCGCATTACTCTATGGCTAAGCTACTGTTGCAACCTCTCCGGTGGTGTTGCGTTGATTGTGTGATTCACAACGAACGGGATGTGCGTGAAGAATAACACCATTATATATGTAGGGCGAGCAAGCAATAGTAGCAGTAGTAAGAGAGATTGCGAACATGATCTCTATTGTTGCTTGCTGCCACGGTGCGAAGCTTTGCGCACATGCCGCTCGGGATTTCCGATCGCAACATTTAATTGTAAGTGTTTTGCTTCTTTTTTAAGTTGACATTAGCTCTTTCAATCAGTTGTATCACTTTATATTTGTACTTATCACACGTTTTTGTTGACTTTAGTGCAATTATTTGACAACAAATAGTTTTTGTCGCGCTTTAATCAAGTTAATGTTGTCAATAATGACCTTTGTTCCAATTGTAGTTAATTAGCCTACAAACTCGAACAGGGGAGGAATAAAAAGTTGCAAAATGAGGACTGCATCAAAAAAGGTTGGGAACCACTAGTGTAATGAGATGCCTTTAGTCTCCGATCGCATTGCGACCCATGTATCTACCAAGCAGTAAACAAATTTCCGTTCACATGCATGAATCATCACATCGACCGAAAATGCGTTTCCTAAACGCGCGATTGGACGTCTTGTTCTCAGCCTGCTTGAATTAAGTGACACACATTGCACCGCTGCACTAGTCCATAACTGTCGTGACGCATTTCCTTCTTTATCTATCAGAAATGTTTGCAATGTGAAAACTGCACGTTTTTGTGGCAAAGTTATCCAGTTTCTTCTGGCGATTTGAAATTGCCTGCGTGCTGCTTTGGTTCCATTGATCGCATAAACGCATGCCCTTGCACATATTAAACCTTAACTTTTACTTCTGTTAACCAACTGTTGCCTTAACAGTTTACACTGTAAGTAGCTTCGCCCTCGTGAGGTCTGCAGGCCAAACACCCCCTAGCCTATACCTTCGCAGCTCCCACTCCCCCCACATTTTATGAATCAGTCTGCTTGGAGCAGGCGCGCATCCAGGGAGGGGCATTTTCCCCCGCCGGAATTTTCGAAACATTGCATGGCAATTTTGACATTTAAGAAACTTTCAAATAATAAAGTTCAAATTTTGTATTCAAATCATTTTTAAGAGAAGTTTTACTTAATTTTTTCTTTGTCTTACTGGTTAATCATCTTACAAGATACAGTATATCTTGAGACAGGCCATCTGATCGAAAATTTCGTAAATGATTGGTGTTTTACCACAAATATGCTGAAATTGTGAGATCGTTTAAAATGTTGCTAGCCTATTTCTAAGGTATTTTTTATCCTTTTTTTAATGTACCACTCTGAAAATTTTCAGAAATGCAGTGTGTGTGTACGCTTTAATTTTGTTTCTTGCCATCTTCTGAGGAAGAGTTTGCATACACTCTTGAAACGTCAACGATAAATACTGTGTTGGTATCACACCAGTTGAACAAAGTTTGCACCAAGTAGGCTATGCCTGGTGACAGAAACAGCATAGCCTACTCGTATATTCATATTGTGTTAGCTTTACGTTTGCCTGGGGTTACTGTAGGCTTACTCTTTTAGCATTTTTGCTTCTATGTTCAGTGCTTAACCGTTGCAGGGGTTTCACAATCAAGCTCTAACGTTGCAAGGGAATTCGAAATTCAGAAAAGCCTAGAAGTTATTAGGTGTTGTTTAGTTGGTCCTAGCAAAAGTGGCTAGGCCCACCGACATCTGGTGGCAAGCCTGGCCCAACCATTCGTAATAAAATTAAAGTTGCATTCCAGCTCAGGCCCCACGAGAGGGGGGTGCAGCCGATGCGCCGCTCCGGGGCCCACAAGAGTCTAGGGGCCCCGTGAACCTCAATGTTGAAAATGGAAAAGGGCAATTATTCACAAAATTTTTATCGTTATAACTTCATTCATACAATCTTGTGCAAATTAATTGGCCAAAGTTGTGGTTTTAATCGATATACAATGTATCGCCATTTCTTTTGATGTGTGGTTAGGATTATCTCACTTGTTGCTGTTTCAATGTTAACCCAAAGCACTATGTAATGCGTAGCATGACGGAATGATCGAAAAATATTTTTATGACATTACGTAGGACTTAATCAGCTCAATAGTGTTATAGAATGAAGCCAGTTCTTTCTTTTGTATGTAGTCGAGAGCAGGGGAGGATATTAGGGGAGACGAACGAAGCGGTCGTCTTGGGGCCCCCTTTTTTCAGAGATGTCGCGGGACCCCTCTTTAAGACTTTCGCCCATAGTTTTTGCATTGTTTTGTTTAAAAGATGATAAACCACTCTGGAGCAAATCATATGTTTTTCAAAATAAAGCAAAAATATGTGTCGAAGGGGGCCCTTTAATAACTTTTAATGTGTAGACAAAGAACGATGTAAAATCAAATAACTTCAAACAATTTACAATGTCAAATGGGCTTTCACGCAGAAGCAAATTTCCAGACGAAATGAAAAATTTAAATTGCTTTCAGCAAGCAAAATTTTTATGTAACATGTGTAAAATATAGGGGCACTTTTTTGATGTAACGTGAACAAACAGGGGCAAGGGGTCCTTTTTCAAGACCATATTGTGCAAATGACATCTGACAAATTGTACAATGTTTTGGGGCAGCTTTCTGCGATTTTCACTCGGGCTCTGAAGTCTAATACCCACCTGTGGCTGAGAGTTGTACATGTTGGAATTTCTGTGATTTTAAATGGCAGATGTCACGCCCAGGAAGCAGAGTTGCATTGTTACGCTTACGTAACACTGAAATTATACCCAAACAGCCATTGGAAAAGGTATGCTAAGACGATTTTTGATTTGAAGAGGGATTTCGTGCATTCTGCGTTTGCAGAAGTTCAAATACAGTGTGACGCCGCCCACCGGAGGCTGGTAGAAAAGCTGAGAATGTCCAAAAAATTGCCAAAATATTGTACTGTAGAAAACCGGAAAAAGTGCTGTTTTCAGATGAGAGTAATTTTTGTTCCATAGAAACACAACAGATTTATGAGGATCAGGAATCGTGAGCAATTAAGTCCTGCCCATTGCAATGAGCTAGTAAAGGAATCCAAAAAGATGTTCTGGGGAAGTTTCAGTTTTTCAGTAGTTGATTCCCTTATGCCAGTTGTGGTATGATGAATTTATACAAATACACTGATGTAATTGAGAGAAAAGACATTCTAGATATGAGAAAGGCATTTCCTAATGGTGGACGAAGATTCCAGTAGGATATTGTCTCGTGTCTTTCATCTGAAAAAGTGAAGACGATTTTCAGGAAGCAAAATTGGATGTGATAGATTGGCCTCGAAACTCGTTAGATCTTAACCCCATTGAGAATTTGTAGTCAATGAGAAAATCTCGGTTACAACAATTCGATTGCACCACCATGACCAAGCTAATAGAGGCCCGTCATTCAAGTATGGCATCCAGAGGTACGGAGTCGGAGGTAAAATGTCTGACTCCAAGTCCAACTCCGACCTTTCCAAAATTTCCGATTCTGACTCCTTAACATAAAGTGAATGAAGTTTGGCGGCCAAGAATTTTGTAGCAATTAACACTCAGTGGAAATCGTGGTGCGCAGCAAGAATTCTCTGTTTCAACGAAAGTTTCATAAGAAATTGTACCGATTCAACAGGAATTCCCAACTTAGGAGTGTGATGTAAAAGTGATCCAGTTGGACTTACGGAATCGGAGTCAGACAAAATATCCGACTCCGACCAATAGCGTCGTTAGGAATCCAACTCCACCAAAACACCTCCAATTCCATGGCACTCCGCAACCCTGAATTGGCATCGCGACAGTAAATCAAGTAAAATTTTCAAAAACTGTTAGAATTCATGACAACGCGAGTACCGAAATTCTTCGTGTCCTACTGTATTAGGTTTAAAGAAGTATTAAATTTGCTTTGCTAGTGAGATTTACTATAGCCTACTATTACTGTTACGTTTGATGTATAATTGTGAAATTCGCAAAGCAACTGTGTGCTATTTGCATTATTTGAGATCAGCCTGAGACTTTTTGAAATTTACTAGTAACATTGGTGCTGCTAATGAAGCTCTTAATTAGTTATAATGTATAAGGGGGCCCAAAACAGCTCTCGCATCAGCACATTTTATTCCTCTCACGGGCTTGTTCCTGGTGCATTCCTTTCAAGAGTATTTCAGTTGGCAGACGAAGTCTCGTATCTACAATTAAAGCAATAGCATCATTGAATAAATATATCCTGACAATAGTCTCTTGTATCTGACAGCTTCACCACGCGCAGTATCGTCTGCAGAAATTATCCCACAGCAAATATATTGAAGTGAAGTTTCAAAAAACTTGATAAACGATATGATGAAATTTCTAAAACAAGACGAAGAGTTAGGCAGGTTTACTAGTAGCCTATACATCTGACACAATAAAGCCATGACTGCACCAGTTGAATGCGGAACCAGGTGTTTGTATTGGGCTACTAATTTTTACTGTCCTGATCGTTCGGTCTTCATCTTGATTAAAAACAGGCCCGTAACCAGCTTGAGACACCAGAGGGGGCGAAGAGTTTTCTTGGAGGGGCCCAAATTTTTAAACTATGTCCAACACATTTGTCAAAGGGGGCGAAAAAATTTTTAGTGTGCAGCTGTACTAAACATCGCAAACACGTTGGCGTCATCCATGCGTGTGCTTTCTATTACCGCCCACAGGGGGGACATAGTCAGTGGATTTTTTCAATGGGGGAGCCAACAGCGGTGAAATTTCATTTTACCAACTTGAAACTAAGAGAAAATCATTTTTATACTGAAAAGTTGATAGGAAAATACCAAATTTCAAAATCCAGGAGGGCTTATCTTAACCTGCAATGCCCATTTTACTGCGACATACCCACGCGCGTGTTCTTTCATGTGACTGTACGTTCCTTGTTACTGCCACGTATACTCAAGTCTACTGCTTTGCGTGTGGAAGTGAAGCCGCTCTACACTGCAATCATGGATGGAGGATGCGGGGGGTCGCATGGGCCTAACCCCACACGTTTTTTCTTGAGGGGCCTGGCTCCCCACTTTTGAATTTAGAATTTTGCTTAAGCTCCAAGTTTTACAACACAATTAGTACTGGGTGTTGTTGAAGTAAATCGTTTAATGAAAAAGATTTGGCAGAAAAACATTACATAAAATTGCTCAAACATGCTGACAAAAGTTAATGAAGTCATATTCCAATACTTATGTAATTCAAACTACAAAGTTATCCGTAGTTTTGACGTGCACTTGTGCCCCCACTTTGATAAAGGTTCCTCCACCACTGAATACAATACAAATCAATTTGTGGCAATCAAACAAGTGTGAAGACAAGACTAAACGCTGATATCAAACATCATGATCTAGATCTCGCACTTGTCCGAAGAAACCATGCGTATTTGCCAAGATTTCATTTTTTTCAGTTAAACCGGGATTCACAAACAAGAACCAACGCAACGACATCACCAGAAACACACTGCAGTACTGCCCGGACTACGTTTGTAGGAAGTGAGCTTTATAGCTAGAACACGTAGAAAAACGTTACCATGTTTGAACGGATAGAAAAAAATAAGTTATCTCGTCGCGCACGGCGCAAGCTTTGTTTTCGGTCAGATCACGTCGCGCGTCAGGTTGACACAAATATGATTGTGCTGCAATGCCACCCAGCGGAAAAAGATACAGCAAACGCTACGCGGGAATCGCGAAAATACACGGTCTCGAGACAAAGACACACGCGCTGACAACTTGATAAGGTCACAAACATGGTTGGAGTAAACAGCCTCTAAGTGCATTTTAATGAGCAGGCTTTCCTTTGCACGGTGAAAATTTGTGACTCGGTTTAGTAAGTTAGTTAGATGTACTCTTGTTGGCCGAATTTAATCAGTTCGCAAAAATGACACGTCCTTTTTTGAGGCCAACTCCAGGGTGCAAGATGATGCAAGCTGTTCCACAAAATTACGCGTCACGAAGTAGATTCGAAATCGAACAGCCGATGAAGTGACCAAAGTCTGCCCCAAACATCACTGGACAAAAAAAGCTCGCAAGCGGGTACTTCTAATGTGGAGTAAAATCGACAACTCTCTGGTTCTGACGATTGCGCACGCAGTTCGTCGACAACCAAACCTACTGCATCACGACTGGCCATGTCAAAAACGAAAAATGAAAAAAAGGAATGGTGCAGCATCCGTTTTCAACTCGGCCTGGAGCGCAGCGGCATCCGTTTTACTATTTGATGGGCGTGCCCGGACGAGTGGCATTGACAACAATGAGATCACTCTTTAGGTAAACACTGTTGGCACCTATGTGTGCAGCGCTGGCAGCAACGTACTATATGATGAATTACATCGTTTTCGATTCAGCAGAAATTTACGAAATGAAGGAGCATTTTGCTTCAAACCAGTATTGCGTTCTTATAAAATTTTCCAGAACACTGGTTCGCATTTTTCGGGATGAAAGCCTAAAAAACTCGGTAAGCGCAAAAAACGCTAAATTTGTAGAATTGCTGGTTGGTTCTGTAACTAGCCAGCATTAGAAGAGATAGATTGAACAGGAGAGTCTTGTCGGACATCCTGTATCCGGCAGGAATACAGCACTCTGAAGAATTAACGCGGAAGCGCAAATCGTGATCAAAGCTGAACCAATCAAACCCAGAAAGCAGCGCGGCCAAAGCTTTCGGCCAGCAAGGAACGCTTGATATTTATATGATATATGATTTACGATGCCAATGGGCTGAGTGGAACGGTGATAGTGGAAAATAAGACAGTTGCACTTGGTTGTTGCTATTGAGGCTGGATACATGCCAGACGAAGACGAATATGGAAAAATCGATACGAAAAGACGTGTTACTGACCGAAACATGTCACATCTTAACAAACCAAGTCCAGTTCGATAAAACCGACTCTACGCATGTCGACGCAGGCTTAGTCGCGATCATTAGTCTTATTTCAAGACTTCGTTCCCAGCTCTTTCAGTGCAAAAGAGCGGTTGGAACCTTCGCAGTCACTCGAATCAAAATGGGGAGAATTTAATGCCAGAGCGAAAAGGAACATATCAAACTGCTCACTACGAGCTACTGTGAATAACATTTCTAAGAGTTTCGATGTAAAACTAATCAGAATGGATAATGAAAAACTATACTTTTCACAATTCGAATAAACTGGAAGCAGTGCAAGGGTGGCGGTGAGTGAATTTCCAGGAACCTCATAATCGCAGGGTAACCAAAGCCATATGCAACGAAAACTGAACGAAGTTGAACAGACACAAATATTTTTGCGAAATGGTCCGACGATTTTCAACACAACATTACTTTCAGGACAAAAAGCTAGCTACTGTCCAAATATTGGCACACAGTGCTATTGTATGGGGTTAATTCTTCCAATACAGATAACAGACCTGTTTTTTGACTGCAGCCGCCCATTTTCAATTTACCCCGAAGGTCAATGGCAGCATGCAAATCGTAAAAGCATTTTCTTGACAAGAGTGATATACCGCACTATCGATAGGTTTGTTACGCCACAAAACATAAGGAATTAATCTAAGGTTATACGTAGAAATACAATAGTGTTTTTCCAGTTGCAAGTCTGATAAAAGAGCAAGCAACGCATCATCTACTTAACCTTGTTTTGCGTATGTCTAACTTCGAAATCGTTTTAACGTTGTCAGATTGAAAATAACAAAATCACGCATCGCTTTGATGCGATGCAACACTGTTTTTCGCTCCAGGATGTTGCGCAGCGCGGCTCAGGTTTTTCGAAAGCTTGAAAAAGTTGTTTTTTTTGCAAAAATTTTTGAAGTTTCACTGTTACTCGCCATCTTCGCAGTTGTTAAAATCTGAAATATAAAACTTTTCACACTACGGTTATTTTTTCCAAATCATGGCAGACCGACAAGCGAGTAAAACTATAAAAAACCTAAGGTCTTATACAACCGTCACTTGGAAAGCTGCAAGCACACCGTGAAGGAAGACACCGACCCATTTTTAAGAGACCAACTCCTCAACTCATTACCCAGAGGATTGCTTCGCGTATTGTGACGTAAGAAGTGATTGTTGTTATTCAACCTACTTGTGCACTTTTTGCAAGCTTTTCGTATGTTTTAAACTAACCAACTGCGTCCCTGGCTGAATTCGAATGCTTGTTGTGTTTGCGAACTCTGTAAAGACCTGAAGGCAGGGTTCCCACATATTTAAAAAAATCATTTTCCATACTTTTTCAATACCAAATTAAAGAAGTTCAATCCCGTTATTTCTCTTCATTTTTCGAATTTCTTAATCATGAAACTTAATTTTACACATTGCATAAATAATAAAGTGCTTTGGCTTCAGTAAAATTCTCCTTAGATAGTTCTGATTTCTGATTTCTTTTCCATTTATAATTTCCATACTTTTTTCAACACCCAATGCACATTTTGGCCCAATTGAATGCTTCTTCAAGGTTTTGAAATCCAATTTAGAAATTCAATACTTTTTCAATACTTTCAATGCCGCGTGGGAACCGTGCTAAGGGTGACTGAAGATTTTTGTATCCACTTATCTGGTCAAAAGTCGACTTCTTCAGTGTGAAAAAATTTCTTCAATGGTCCGCGTGTGAAAAGATGTGACAAGTGGAAATTACATAAACAGATTACCTCAAACACAGCAGAGATATTAAGTGTCACCGACAATTATCACCCACGCAAAGAAAAACGATTTGCAACAGCATAAACAGTGACAGACAGTTTGACCACAAGAACAGGACAGCCTGGCTGTTTGAAGAAAGCACAAATAATACCGCTGCTCCCTCAGCCAAGCCGACATCGAACTTTGATGTGCGTATTGTGTATTATGTGTTTCGCGCTAAAAGCCTCAATACATTACACATCAGTTACGTGCGCATGTAAACGAGCAATATGATTTCGTCATGTTGATGGCGGCATGCAAAAGCCAAGAGAGACTACGTGAGTAGCAACAACAAAAAAGCCGAAACCTTTGCGAACAGTGGCTTGCACCCGACGCGCTGCATTTCTCGTCCGTAAAATCAGTTAACAGGAAAAGAGGGCCTAGCAACCAAACAATTAAACCCGCGAGCGACACAAAAAAGCGAGCGATTTTGAAAGCTGCGATGGGCGGAAGAGCAAAGCTAAATGCTGTCGGACTGAGTCTGATCCGCGCAGAACGTTCAGAGTCTGGTCAAGACATGCCATATTGAGGTCGGCATCAGACTGTCCAACTTCTCCAGGATATACGCGAGGGGCGTCACCAGCACTGACAAACACTGGAAAACAAATGGACATTGTTCGTGAAACTAAATTTCACCTCCCGTCGAAGTTTTAATTCGTACCTTGTCGGAACGGAGTAAGGAATTGTAGTGACAGAGAAGGTCTTTAAACGACCAACAGCAGTCCAGGGATGGCAACCTAGGATGATTAATCACGACGAAAGAAACAGTTCTGCTAGTCTCCATTTTGGCAGAACAGTGACACTAGACCGGGTATACTTGCACCTATTGGAGGTTTCACATACACCAGCTCAGCAGGGTGAATTTTGCTTGCCAAGGGCGTAAATTACCGGTGCCATCATTTGCAGCAAATTTTCTTCAATTATGTTGGACAGGATTATGATTTTCTTCCATTATGTTGGACAGGATTATGATTCAGATTTATTTCACCCTCTCTAGACGAGCAGGCAACTGGTTCATTTCAACATAATGTGCGTGCTGCATAATTTATATTCAAGACTTTGTTTGGAAATTTGCTAGAAAGTAGGTTGCAAGTTTGTAACTCTGCTGAGATTGCTCTACATCAATTGCTCATTGCGCCATAACCTTCTTCATCCCTTGATGTAAGTTTTATATTCGCAGTTTGCCTGAGGGAAAACAAAAGAAAAAAGCTCAAGAACCCTGTGCCGCAAGCGCTGGTGACGATGACCGGAAAAATATATTGCAAGCGTTTCTTCCGATTTTACATTTATTCTTTCTGAGCTACCTATGAAACTTATTTAAAACCTTTTAACGCCCACGTCGGCCACTTAGTGGCCGGCAAACCATTGGTCAGCCATAACTCCTGAACGGATGGGGCTAGAAAGCCAGTGAAAACATCCCTGGATGCACGAGACAGCGAAGAATCGAATGGGAATGACAAAAACATAACCTTTACATTTGAAATTCTTGAGAAAAATCCATATTTATGCATTTGCCACACTACATTTCTGGCAAAATTCAGAGAAAATCCCAAAACACGTTCCCCGCATTTCGTTTAGCCTTTCCGATCCGGTTTTTGCGCTTCGCCGACTGCCGGAATACTCAAAAACAGGATCTTTTCAAAAAGTCGGATCAGGACATTTTGGGGGGAAATTAGGGTGTACAAAAGTGTAGGTTTGGAAAATTGACTTCTAGACAACGTTTGGGGGTCCAGGGAACAAAATACAGGGGATAATGACTTGGTGTGTGACTTAAAATGTTCTAGGAGCTAGTGTTGCAACCTCTCCGGTGGTGTTGCGTTGATTGTGAGATTCACCACGAACGGGATGTGCGTGAAGAACAACACCATACATATATGTGGCGCGAACAAGCAATAATAGAGTATTGTTGCTTGCTGCCACAGTGCGAAGCTTTGCGCATATGCCGCTCGGGATTTCCGATCGCAACAAAATGGTGCTGTGACCAGGATGTGAAGGTCGTGCGGAGTTCAGCCTTCACACAAAGAACGT
>Ga0210059_1008917_pt1 | contig 15739 bp, 8 predicted proteins | sample Ectturendosymbi2_FD_188042 | JGI IMG/M metagenome (GOLD analysis project Ga0210059, IMG submission 188042) | Ecteinascidia turbinata endosymbiont from Florida, USA - Sample 2 (SPAdes) (version 2) | ecosystem: Host-associated > Tunicates > Ascidians > Unclassified | place: Key West, Florida... | reverse complement strand
TCGCCAGCGCTCTCTCCTCCAAACCGGAATCCTCGTCAGCCGCGTCACTTCCGGTCGCTGGGTGCTTGTCGGCGGAAGACGCCGGGGAATTTCTGCGGCAAGGCACCGGGGATGAGCGAGCGCAGCAAGCGGTCGGCGAGTTTCCAGATTTCCGTCACACGAGCGAGCCAGAACTCCAAAACAAGCGTTGGTCGCGCGGTGCGCTTGTTAAGCGCAACAGCCCAGCGTCTGTTTTGCCAAAACATTCGCACACTTTGTCGTCTGCCGTCTGCGAGTCCATTGTTTCTAGACTTACTCTGACGCGTAACAAACAGAGAGAGTTTTTTTCGATGTTTTATTGTTTTTTGCTGTCGTTGTTATTTGCGCGCGATTCCAAGCAGCACACGTGGGGGGTCCGAGATCACACCGCTCCCCCCCCGCAACGTCACTCTCGGCTTACGCAAACCTCTTAGCTTACGCAAACCGTCGACGTACGTTCGAAGTGAGTAAAGTTGCGCACAAACATCGTAAATACGTTGAAAAAGTAACTTCGACAGCAAAGTAACAGTGAAAAGAACAGTTTGAAAGAAAAGCGAGCTTCAGTTTGGGTGCCAATCCCTTGACGACAAGAGTTTTTGGAATGTGATGGCAAAAGATTAGAATCTTAAGTCTCCCGCTAACAACAGTTACAAAATACAAATGTTATCTAAGCGGAAGTTAAAGTGGATGTTCCGCGGACCTAGAATATTATCATGATGGTCGATCAGCTTTCATTAGTCTTATAACGCGAACATGTTAACGCGGCCTCTCCTGAAGACGCAAGTCTAGATGTGTTTGAAACAAAATGTTCTTATAAGGGGTATCTGGTCTCAAAGGATTAACCCACTTGCAAGTGGTCACAATGCTAATGAAGTACTGAAAGAATACGGGTGTTCAAAGTAAGGAAAGAAGCTGCAGGTAAAATATGTACCATGGCAAGAACGTTTTGAATATCGATAAAAAAACTTTTACAAATGCTCAGTCGCGCATACTTAATCTCCTGAAAGGAATCAGATTCCTGATTTGACTGCGTGCTAGTGACTACAAGAAAGTTATAGGATAAGTCCGAACATGAGTCTTAGTCTTAAAAATCAAACTTTAGCTCTAGAAAGAAAAATTGCAAAATGAAGTCCCAATGTACATTATTTGAATGGAAATGTGGGACAGAACAATATGTATAAATCTTGCATAATTGTATTAAAGAAAACACAAATCTCAGTTATTTCGTTTGAATAAAATTATTACGTTTTTGCGTTTGAATGAAAGTTTGTAAGAATATGATGAACAACTAAATTTTCCAAAATAACGCAGCGCAAGCTATTTCTAAAATTTTAAAAATGTCTTGTATACGGTGCCGGCAAATATTTTATAGCAAAATTCCCCTTTTGAAAATAGAAATAAAGAGGTTGGGATTTCAAGAACCATCCTTCCTTTGAGTCGAATCAAAATAAATATTTAGTGTTTCAGATACGACTTTGATTTAATCGATACTTTTCAAACATGTTTTATTTTCAGACTGAGAAAAGACTCGTTCAGGAAATAAATTTAATATTATTTGCAAAACTCTACTTTTTAATTTGCTTCCATCAGGTTAAAGTTTCACTTACTTTTCTTGTTCAGACAGGATGGTCTCCGGTCTACATGACGTCCTGAAAATAAAACAAAATTATTGCCAGGTCTTTGAACTGATATAGCTACAACCTATATCTGATATAGAACTGGTACAGCTACAACCTGATACCTGTGTTTAAAGATCAGGTTTGACAAGATGTCCACGTCCTTCAGTGTTTTTCCTAACAGAGAAGACAAACCCTCGGACATAAAAAATTGAGTCGATTTTAAGTCATTTGTGACACTACCTCAGAAAGTTGAGCACGGAGCCAATAAATGTTAAACAAGGATAGTAATTGAAAACATACTTCGATGCCACAGACAGTTATCCATGTGAAGAAAATTTTGGACAATGCAGCGGAGGTAAAGTCCACAAGGATCGAGCGTCCACAGCGCTTATTCAACTCGTGATAACACGTTCTATCGCTGGTATTTGCTTAGGCCATGTGCGCTGTTTATTGTAGCTATGTTTTAAAAGAATGTAACCAGCAAATAGACGTACGGGGCAGGATTTTAAGTGGGTGGGCGCCCAAGAAGTGCGAAAAATATCGGAATCACGGCGTTAACGGTTTGCTTTCAGGGCAAACAAAACGATTAATAAGATGTACAACGTAGCTAATTGGAAAGTGAGACGAAACTTTTGCCACAGGCAAACGACGTGTTAAGATTTGCTGGTGACTTTTCTTAGTCTTTTGGGCATTTTCACGGAAACAAACTTGAATTCTTAAAAACGAAATCTGAGTTTTATTGTATGTCAGCAAAAATTAGGTTGAGTTAAATCAGAAGAGCTGAAGTATATCAGAGCCAACACTTTCTCCCAATCCCCTCCTTCTGTCAGAAGCCTTACCGTACATCTATTTCTAACAAAAAACTTTTTATGCAAAAAGACGCATTTCAGCGCCACTTACGGCAAGTCATATAATGCAGGTAAAAACCATTGCAAAGCGATGCCTGAATATTCCTTGTTTGTTTTCAAAGCTTCCCTTCTTCGACATGATTTGGATAGAATATGCGGATTGGAACTTAAGCAAAACTTGAGTCTATCACATAACAAGATCATGTCAAGCGCCAGCATTAGAAACAAACGAGTCTGTATCTGCAGCTGACCAGTCCCGTCGCCACGGGGGGGGCTTTAGTGGGCTTATCCCCCCCCAAACAAAGCTCCAAGCCCCCCAAATTGAAGCGTGAAACACTTTAAATAAGCTGAGTTTTGGTTAATTTTATAATGTCAAGCCCCCCCAAAGAAACGCAAAGCCCCCCCGCAAAAACGCAAAGCCCCCCTATTGAAAACCTTCTGGCGACGGTTCTGCAGCTGACGATAGATGGCGAAGCAACGAAAGCAACAAGATTTCAGTGACTGAATCACGTGTAAAGCGTATCTCAGGTCTAGCCGAAGACAATACCGAGAAGAGGGTCAGATATTAAGGACCAAGCCCAAGATCAAGGCCAGAAATTTTAAAGTCTGAGGCCCGGATCGGAACCATGCAAAACAGTTCCACACATAATGCTACAAAAGTTTGTTTTTGGCAATAAGTTTCGAAGTCCTTTGAAAGTAAATACGAAAATAGTACCTAAGGTGTGTGCAACTGGCCTCCGCACAGGTGAAGGGTTTGAATCCATCGGCAAATTTTTACTAGGAAATGATTTCACGTAACACCGCGTATCTTCAGTCCTACAACCTTATTCAAATTTCACCTGTGTGGAGACTAGTTAGACTAGTTACTTCAATGCAGATAAGCGCAAGTTTAAATCATCGCAAAAAGGTGATAGCAGAACCCAGTCGTCTGATTCCTCGAAAGCTTAGACAGCAAACCTACAGCTTTAAATGGGGTGTGCAACATTTACATTTTATAATACTTGAGGTTATAACTAAAACATGGCCAGGTTTCGAAATCTGAATGAGGCCGAGCTGGGAACTTCGCTGTGAAGGTTAACATCTGGAAGATTTTTGATACAAAGACTAAGACCAGGTTCCAGTGGCGTAGGGTACCCAACCCAAAATTGTTTTGGGCAAGCACCAGTATTTTGTTTAGGACATCGTTTCTCAAAGAAAACAATATGCTAAAAATTTGGGAATAATTATAGTCCCTTGCCCTCTGGCTACGCCTATGCCAAGTTCACTGTAATTTCTTGAGAGCCAGGTTGTTAAAATACGAAGTTGAAAAACCGGTCACAAGAACGTGACTGGTTTTTGGGAAACACATTTCCACTGTTTCGATGAACGAATCCTCTTCCTTCCCACGGGGTTAATTTTCTTTTTGAGACGTAGCTTGTGCGGGCGAGGCATGCATGGGCAGCCTTTCGCAGTCAACTGGCTGCCCTGCTGTTCTTTCTTTGTCATTATGAAGACGCATTTGGTCAAGCCATGCTGGTACGTATTCAGGATTTTATTCTGCTGGTTCGTGTTTGCGCTCGATTCTATCACCCAAAATGAAAGGCAGCCCGCTGATTGATTCTACCAGGTAAGTTGGCTGAGATGAAAATAATGGTGGAGTTTCTAAAAACACAGACAAACAAAATCGGACTTCTAAATGCGGCGTCAACTACAAATTTAACTGCAAAGCAAAACGTATTTTGCTCACTGGCAGCGGTTTTGTTGCTTCGGCAGACCAAGGCTCTCGTAGGCTTTCATGATTTCTTGCAGACCGTAGGTTCCATGACAGGTACAGTCGCGGTGTCCGGCAGCAATTCTCTTGCGCAGTTCTCTGTACTCTCGCATGTACTGGCTGATGTCGGAGTGGTGCAGAAAGGACCCTGGACGAACATACGATGGATTTTGCGTCAGGGATCGGATCAAATCACTCATTTTCAAACCCGCATTTCCTCTCAGGAGGGTCGCGGGGGCAGCAGCCATATAGGAGGACTCGAAAGGACTCGCTCCATTCGTTGCTTGAATAGCATCTTTCACCTGTTGGTTCCACCTATCCTAGGGGTTACGTTTTTGCCATTATTCGCCACACCGAGTCATTTCTGTCCGCATACCCGAGCAGCAGATTAAGCTCCAGCTGCTTTGAACAGTCGCCACTCCACCTCCGCGTCCCCTGTGCATTCCGGGAGATCTCGGGCAAGGACGATACGCTTTCTGCAAAGGTGTTTCTTACGTCTTTGTCCGCCAGGGCTTCCCACTTAATTCGGTAGGATCTCCCGGTCCGGCACCTTTGTGTAGGCCCTGGAAGTTTTTCCCGATGAAAGTTGCAGACCACCCGGTGCAGATCATTCGACAGTTCTGCACCCCTTTTGACACGAACTTTCAACACTGATTGGAGTAGGCCAGCCGAAACCATGCAGACCGGTGACCGAACTAATCAATGAAGTTATTATTTTATTTTCAAAACATTACTACGAAAAATTGAGTTGACAGTCGAAATAATGTCTGTGCTGAATTTGCCTGTGCAAAAACGTAATTTCACACTCATCCCACAGGATCTATTTCGGTGACAGCAGATTTGGCGGAATTTCGGCTTCGTGTTCCACGCAGATCTTTTCTCAAGGTACGCGGTGTACTTAGTAAATTTGAAAAAAACTGCGTGAAAACGCGTACGTGACAGACAAACGAACACAAACAACGCTCTGCCAACATTTTCCACCACCAACCTCTAGCAACATGTTTATCCTCAGAAGGTAATTGGTCGTTTTTTCTCTGGCAGCTTCTCACGTATTCGCGCAAGTCCTTCCTGCCCTTGGCGTTTTCTTTGGTGGCAAGTCCGTTTTTTAGCTTGCCTTGCGCTTTTGTCTTGTGGAGATTTTTTCTTCGCGTCTTCGGCTTCGCTTCGTCGTCGCTCCACGGCGTCAAGGGGCTGATCGCACGGAGCACAACGCTCCTGCGCGACTTGAAGGGACGCAGTGCCTCGAGCAAGGCCAGCTTTTCGCGGCTCGTTGAATCGTAGAAGGGCGAAGTAGTTACGTTGCAGGTGCTAATCTCGTCGGGCGACATGATTGAAAACTACAAACTACATTTTGCGAGTCTGTAAAAACAAGAGGTGAACAATCCTTACCTTCGTTGCTGTCTGGCTGAACATAACACCACGTGAAAAAGAATCAAGCAGCAGCCGTGCAAAGTTACGTTCAGCCGGGAGTTAAACTCATTTGAATTATAAAACGTATACTCTTACGCCAAAAGCTATGGTTGTTTGCCATGCCACGTTTCTACCATTTTATTTTAAACAGCAGCATTTTATCTACACCTGGTTTAAAACTATCCGGGGAAAATCATCTCAGATAACATAGTTGATATGTAGATATAAATTTCCTTCCAGTGATTGTGTGGGATAAGTGAGCAAAACGTGCACTACCGTAGTTTGACGCACAAGCTTCTTTAAAAACTCGAAACTAAACAAATTACTTTAGCAACAATTTATCGTGACGTCTTGTTTTTCAGAAGTGGTGCTCAAGCTTGGACTTTCAGGGTCCCGTTCACCAATTGCTACTCGAGAAACGACCGGTACAACAGAGCGATGTAACATCTTTCAGTGAGTGTGCCCTTTCACAAAAGCCACCGAATCTGAGGTCTTCCTCGGTCAGTGAACGTCGAAATTCGATACGATTCATCGACACCGGACAGACAATCGACGCGGAGTTTATTTAGTGAGACTGATTATTTATCTGAATATGTGCGAGGAGCTTTCGAAGCGCAACTTGGCGTTTTTAACCACTGCCACCTGAGGATCTTCATAAAAGACATCGTAAACCTGCTCGATTTTTTCCACCAAAGTATTGGCAAGAACGTTAGGAGTCAGTAATCTAGATCCATTGAGAGCAAAGAAAACAGTCTACGTTGAATTTCAGTTGAACATTTCACAGCCATTACAATAGTTTCTGAAAGATTTCCTCCACTGACTAAGTGCAAAAGGAGCTTAACTGTTTAGAAAAGAAGGCAGAATAACGCACTTTATAACACATGCGTCTAGATACGGCTGTAAACACGCTGCGCAAAGACAATTTCGGCTTTAGCATTTTCAACTTGTTGCTGCAATTACAACCTGTCCCAGAGTAATATCGCTTAGCATTACTCAGGATTCGTTCACTCACAGCACAGCAATCTCTTCACCGACTCCTTAATTTGCCTGAGCACCTCAGCTACAATGAACAGCATTTACACCCCAACTAATAAAAAGTAATTGAGACCTACAATACCGTGGTCTTACGGGAAATAGTCTTCAGGTTATCCTACGAAGCTTCGTTTGTCACCGGACTCGAAGCACAACTCATAAAATTTCATCCAGCTTATGAGGTGTTGATATGAATTTATAAGAGCCGTAAACAATACACTTGAAGAGCACTTGGTGGTCATTACGTGCAAGCTCGACGAAATCGTGAACAAGTGGTGTGACATGATTTAATTTGTTTTTTGTTGAAGAAAAACAGTGAAACAAGCATGTTTTGGCTGCAGTCGCGTTTCAACTGCAGTTCAACTGTTTTCTGTGCAGCATTATCACTGCCCCAGAGACAGGGGCGTAACGAGTGGGGGGCAAGGGGAGCACAATTGCCGGGCGCCGAATCACTGCGGGGGGCGCCGAAAAGTCCCAACAATGTCACAAGTAGTTTCATCAATGCAGTACATTTGCTTCCGAAAGATCTCAGGTTCCAACATGCGGGCGCCAAACTTGCTTCTTAACTGCCCGGGCGCCATCTAACCTCGTTACGCCCCTGCCCAGAGAACATGGCGAAAGCTGAAGCTCAAGCAACTCTACCTGTACTTAGAGCGGGAAGCTGGTACGGATCAAAATTTAATGAAAATGGAGTTATCGAACCCGTAGCTTTTGAAGTGCAAAGAAAAACTAATGCTTCAAAATCGCGCATGAACCCCAAACCCTGAAATTACTCTGTAGCCTAATGTTTCCTCGTATAAACCCAAGGGAGCTAAACAGTTTCGCAGATCAAAAAAAGGATCACGCAAACTTGCTGCCGAGCAATTCTTGCTTGAAATACCAAAACAAATCTCAATAAGAGACATTTTATCCTACCGCAATGAAAGCGGTTAACAGTGCCACTGCTGACAAGCAAATTTGCTTGCTGTTTAGGCAGAATTGTTGAGTTATTTCCTGCCTTCACGTTACAGTATGTTTTACTGCCTCCGCCCTTCCAGCATGCATGCCTTTCTGGCAGTGTAAATAACCAAGGTATAGCAAACTTTTACAATTTAGTAAAAGTGAAGGGTTAACTCACACTTCAGTAAGAGCAGAACGCGATGCATGTACGGTTATTAATGCAGAGAGATGTCACCAATTTAAAGATGAAAAAACTGCAAGTCTTTGCAGACAAGACCAGCTAAACCAGTGGTTCCCAACCGGGGTGTCATTTACCATACTCAGGGGCGCTTCGAGCTAATACGTTTTTCAATATATAATTAAAATATACATTTCAAAAATGTCATCAAACCTTAAAGCCAATTGCGATGTCATCGCCACTGTGCGCCGCAAATTATATTTCTCTTCAGTGGGGTGCCGCAAGCCTGAAAAGATTGGGAAACACTGAGCACTTCTTTCTACAAGGATTCTCAACTCAAAAATCTTGACCCACTGGTGGCAGGCCTAGTGATTTTTCACTGGATCTAGTGATTTTTGGCCTGACCCAGTAATCTAGTGATTTTTCACTGTAAGCTAGTGAATATTTGCAGGGTATTTGTTTGGAGAAGGTCGGTTGTCCTGCTTCTAGCTTTTCAACCCGTTTCTTCGGAAAAACAATTGATTACGTGAATCGCTGTGTGAATATTTGCACCAACAGAACAAGCAAGTTTTTCCAACCTCAGTTTCATATTATTTTCATTTCTCTGCTGTTTAAAATACTTTGTTAGTGTTGTCGCTTTAAGCTCTTGAAAGAAATATGAAAGTTTCCAATCCAAGGTTTTCCACACTTCGGCATGATTTATTTTAACAAACTTGCAATCGGTGTTAAGGTTTTCGGGCGATAAAGTACATAATCAAATGATTTCTAGCAAAGCTGTTAACTTCAACGCAGAAATTTTAAATCTAGTGAATTTTTTTGTGAATCTAGTGATATTGCAAAAAAAAACAGTGGCAGCACTGTCCTGACTGCCCCACTGTGAAGGGGTTGGGTAGGACGGCTAATTGTCGACCTATTTAGTGAACATTACAAACTAGGTAGAAAACCTGCATTATAACTCGAAAACCAGTATGTTTTTAGGAGCAAGGCTTCATCTTGGATCAGGTTTAGTCTGTCATGTTTTAAACATAACATAAGACCCTGGATAAGAGCGAAGAACACCATAATTTCTACAAGCTTTCTACTCACCCGTTTTCTTGCTTTTTTGTCTGTTCAAATCCTCACTTGTATGAACCTTGTTAACATTTAAGGAAGGAGTGCCTTAGTGCACACTACAGTCTGATGGTGCAAACGTTCGCATGAATCAGTTCAATGTGTCTTATGACATTATGTAAAATCAGTCAGCAAGTGCAATTAATTTAATGGGACAGTACTCTGATCTTACTGTATCCTTCACAAGTAGCGTTTGAACATAACTTACCTCACATGGTAATGACATCCGTAAAACTATGCATGTTCGCTTGCCTATGCACAAATAGCAACAGTTTGAGAAACGGCTCCATGCAGAAAGCCGGTCCTCACCATAACTATCTCAAAACATCGTTGTCAAGTAGTGCTTACGTGAAAACTTTTTAAGCCAATGCTATATATTCGAGTTTAAATATGCGCTTGAACAGGCCGAGATTTAACAATTGAAGGTTTATAGTATTCACTAATGCCTGTACCTTCATGAGATATAATCAACTACCAACTACTTTCTGCAACTTGAACATAACACGTTTCACCTATCCTCTTACTATTTCTTTGTCTTGTACATCTCTTCGCATTGCCTTATGTACCCCAGCCTCTTGTAGGATAAGTGAATCTGTTACGAAACATTGCACCATTGTTAACAACAGTGTGCTGTTGAAGACTCGTAATGAGCGTTCCAGCATTTTGATATCAATTTTGATCGTAAAACTGGAGACTGGTTTTGAATGGTATCTAAGCAAAAATACGGAACTATCAGGCAAGCAGCGGTAATTGTTTGCGGCAGAACACAAAACTTTAAAAACTTTTCTTTAACCGAACGTGTGCAATGTAGTTGAGGAAACGCAGATAACAATCTATTAGTCAAAATCACTATTTTGCCATAATCCAAAATTGATAAGAAAATTGTTCCTTCAATAAATCTAAAAAATATCTTCATATCTTTGGCCGCCACCGAAGTTTCGTGAAAATTGGCTGTTTTGTGTGGGCAAACCTCATGAGCATTGCCTGTATTATTTGAATTTCGGTGCTGTTAGGCTAATTTTTGTGTTAGGCCTATAGAACTTTGTGACCAAGCAGTAGCCTACTTCAAAGTGTTTGTCACAAGCAATCACCTGCAATGATTTTTGTGAATCAAGATGCGATTCTTCTAACTCGGAAGAGAAGGTGAAATCGTACATCTGATGGTTAGAATTAACAAGGACACGAGAGGAATGCTCTGGCATGTTTATCTTTCAAAACAGTTCTTTGAAATCTTCAACAATAGCAAGTTACTCTGTGGGAAAAGATGTAGCCTACGCAAAGTACTTCATTACCGATAAAAAGGCTTATTGAAAAAGTTCCACAATTCGCTATGTGAACAGAGCACTAGTTCTGAAAAACCTTCTTCCAATCAAATTGAGACATGGACCACGGCAATGAGATTCCAAGTCGACTCGTTCATGGTCACAAGCATGGGCGTTTGTATTTTGAAATGTTATCTATTGCTATTAACTTTTTAGTAGAAAAACGTTTATCTCTTAGTTTCGGAGCTGGTAAAATGAAATTTCACTATTGTAGGACCCCTAGAAGAAAATCTTTTTGGCCACTCCCCTGAAAAATATCCTTTGGCCACACACTGGAAAAAATCATTCCCACGCCCATGGCCGCAAATTACATATCTTGACTAACCAAAGTCTGTACCAAGCGTACATCAGCCCATAAACTTATCCATACAATTTCTACGCATTGGACGGAATGCAAATCAGGCCTGTAACCAGCTTAGGACACCAGGAGGGCGAAGAATTTTCCGAGAGGGGCCCAAATTTTTTGATTTATGCCCAATATTTTCAAATTATGTTCAATACATTTTTCTAGGGGGGGAGAAAAATTTTCAAGGGGGGCTTGGTTAAAAAAATTTGGGTCCTCTGCTCCCCCAAAAAAAATTTGGGCCCCCTGCTCCTCCCCTGGTTGCGGGCCTGATGCAAATAGTGATGCGAATTTGGTGGCGGTTCAATTGTATCATCACGAAAATTCCTCAAAATTTTGCGAAATCAAAGTTTTTTATTAAAAAATATTTAGTCGAGTTACCTACAAAAATACTTAGTGAAACAAATCTTTTTTCATAACCTGGGTGATTGCAATCTTTCACAGCTTATCCAGATATATGAAAGAAGGCTTGCTCTTAAACAGTTTTGGTTCAATTTACATTATGATGGCCTTATGTGATTGCAACTTCGCAAGAGGATGGGTTTTACTTCTTTTCGCGTAAAAACTTAAGCGTGAGAACAAACATGGTAAGTGGTCGAACACTGATAGTCAAGCCATAAGAAGCCAAGACTGAAGCCATCTATGTTTGAATTCTTAGTCTGATAGAAAATGCTGAGATATTAAAGTCTGCAGACCGGTAAGAAACCATACGCGTAGCCAGTGGGTGGCCAAGCGAGCCATGCCCCCCAAATTTCTAGCATATCTTGTCGTTTTGTGCTTTGAAAGACGGTGTCCAAAACAAAATACTGTTCCTCACAGTCAAAATATGCGCTCAAAAAGAATTTTGGGCTGGCTACGCTACTGTAAGAAAATCATTTCGATAGGAAGGATTTCAGCCAAAACGCATTTTTCCAGAACTTTGATTTTGCATGTACAATGATTTGCTTTTTGCTACAAGATCCTAAGTCTTTCATAACTGCATGTGTGCGATAAACTTGTTGCTAGCTTGTATAGAAACTTGCAATGTCCGAGCGCTCTACATTTATCAGCAGACCTTCTAACACATCCGCTTTAGAACCAGGTTTGAAAACTATCAGATTTTGTTCTGCAACGCTCTTTTCACGCAATATAGATCTTCTCTAAGTAGGAGCTTTGTTTCTTTCGAGTTTTGTCCTCCATCCAAATAAGATCTTGAGTGCCTGATGAGAATTGACATTGTGCTAAATCGTAGTTGGATCTTAAAGTATTCTAACTTGTCTCCAACAGATGTGTGTACGTGATACCAGGGACGAGTTTATGGGGGGACGAGGGGGACATGGCCCCCCAACTTTTGGACAAGGGGGGACATAATATCGTTTCTCCCCCCCAACATTTTGTGATGAAAAGTAATGTAGTTGTGCAAATTTCATGGTTACATTACCGTTGGAAACGTTTCCCCAGCATAAAACCAGGGAATAAATGAGAAAAATGAACACTATCACTGGATTATCTGTAGACACAATATAGGCTACAGATTGCCTATGTTAACTGAATTCTCATGATTGTTGAAAATTGTGTTAGTTAATTTGAATTACTGAATCGGTGTGCACATGAACTTCGCTCAATCTCAAATTCCTGCGCTGTTCTGTAGCCTACAATCAGAATACGGTTGCCACCAGGCGCGTAGCTATGGGGGACAACGGGGCAATGCCACCCCCAATTCCAAAGATTTCGGGTTAATACAATATTTGAAGTATAAGTCAAAGAAAACCTTCAGTGCAAATCAACGAAACTGCCTCAAGGAACCTATCCTACTTCAGTTTTTAGTCGAACACGAACTTGTACCTGACCTTTTATATCAATGACCCGCAAGTAAAAACAATTGAAGTAACGCTTTTCGCAGCAGTTTCGGGCGCACCAGCTTGCCGTATCCGGAAAAATTGTTATGCAAGCTTCATTTCAAGACCATCCCAAACCTCTCTTTGATAGCCGGGCCCGTGGGTGTTACAAATATAACGTATCCTTGTTTCCAATGTCAGCATAGCCTAAATCAGTGGTTCTCAAAGTGGTCGATATCGACCCCCAGGGGTCGAATGGACCATCTCAGGGTCGCTAAATAGCCACGGGGTCGAATGGAGGTGACTGAATGGCTAGGGGGTCAATGAATAACTGCTGGGATCTACCGGAGCAATGAAGCCTCCAATTCAAAATTATTGTTAATCGGGCAAGGAATGCAAACGGCGTTTGTCAACAAATCAAACAAATTTAAGAGGTCTGATCACATCTCAGCTACAGTAGTTTAAAAGTACATTCGATTCGAATAGTGTTTTATTAAATCATCCATTGTGATGACATTATGAAAACTGTTTTGTTTGTTACGTCACAAACAATATTGTAGTGCATTTTCCGATTGTGTATTATTTTATTATGCATTTCAAGTAAAGAGTACTCAAATTTATTTTGACACATACTTTCCTTGTATTAGTAACTGTTGGCTAGGCCAAGAGGTCTGCAGAAAATTGTATACTTTAATTGGGGGTCAACGTGCAGAAAAGTTTGATAACCACTGGCCTAAATCAGTCTCGTAGGTATTTGTTTTTGCACAGTTTTAAAACTACATGTGTGAATATGGCGGTGATATAAATTTTATGTCTTGAAGCTAAAACTTTGTCTAGGAAGTGATTCAGTTCAAAAGTCTTCTTCATTGCGTCATAGTCACTGTTTAGCAAGAATAGCATTCATTCTGGATATTTATTTGTGATGTCCAGTGGCGTAACTAGGGGTTTGAGCCAGAGGGGGAAAAGCTTAGCTGAAGGGGGCCAACTGGTCACCGTAGGGGGCCCACTGGCCAAAACTCAGAAAAAGGTTAAGAAATGATAGTGGATCTCTGGATGTCGTGGATATCCATACTAGATTTAAAAAAAACGAAAACACCCCGAAAAACGCAAAAAAGCAACAAATTAAAGAAAACTAAATATCAAAATGTCAATTAAAGGGGGTCCAATTTTTACATTTAGCTTGCCAGGAGGGGCGGCTCGCCCCCTTGTCCCCCGTCAGTTACGCCACTGGTGATGTCATGTATTGTGACTGTTCAATCACAATTATTTGAAGCCTTAACCCTTTCATAAATGTTTTCCGTTTGTCTTGCCCGCGAATAAAACATCAATCTTGTCAAGATATTTGACTCTGACCTACTGTTCATAAGCTCAATGTTTCAACTTTCATCTTATCTTAATTGCACCCACTCTATCATGCAGTAAATAACTTGAAATCATTTAACTGCAACGAGAAGGTTCAGCAGCAAAATCTAACATAAGTAGCAAGGTGCTTTTTATTTTGTAAGTACTGAGGGAACTGACACTGCCATTATCTTACAGATACTGAGATAACTTGCATAGGGGTGGATATTGAAATTTAGGGCAGCTCTCAGAAAAGAGCCCAAAAACATCGCCATTGCGAGAGGTAGATGTGGGATTATGTGGATAAAAGAGTTAAATTTGTTTCATATTTTAATTTGTAAACTAAATTCAAGAGCATAATATACATGCGAAAGGAACAAAATTTGTAAAGTTGTGCAGCTGGACACTTGAAAGCTGCCTCCTTCGGCACAATTTCCCATAATTTTTGCTTTATTTTGAAAAACATTTGACTTGCTTCAGATCTTCTAATGTGGCTGTAGAGTGTTGCATAACATTTTAACTAAACAATGGTGCAAAGCTCTCAAAGGGGTCACGATATCTCTGGAAAAGAAGGGCCCGAGGCGACTGCCTCGTTATCCTTCCCTAATATCCATCCCTGAGCTTGGAATCTGTTTTGTTGACAAAGCGCATGTGGCTAAAATGAAATTAATTTGAATTTTTTTCCCATTAGTGCTTCAAATTCCGCAGAAAAGTTATTGTATTTTCTAGTGGCGCGTGATTTGCACAAATTTAATTACGTGCGGTGCTAAGCTATCTTCACATGCAGCTGAGCGTGGTCAATAAGTTCTGTAACATAGCGGGTACGATTGTGTTAACAGTTTAATTCCATTTTATATTTCAATAAAGTCAGTTAAATTTAGCAAAGTACCATCAAACAATTTCAACGAAGTAATTTTAAAGTAAACGTTTTACGGAATAAGCTAAACATAACCCAAAGATATTACGGATTACAAAAAATCCAAACATTTTTCAAACTCGTTGAAAGACTCCAGCGCAGTGTTTCTCAACCTCTTTTCTGCCACGCCTGCCTTAAACAATTGTCACTTTGTTTCAAGCCCCCTGACTTTAAATAAGTAAATGGGTCGGAACACTTTATCGTTCAAAAACTTTCCATGTTGCAGAACGCGTAAGGTATCGCGCCCCCTGGAAATTTATTGACGCCCCTCTGGGGAGGCGCGCCCCCTCGGTCAAGAACCACTGTTCTAGCGTTTACGTTTATCAACTACTGTGCATACGTGAATTAATCTCTTAAAAATTAGCTGAAAACGGGATCCACTTCTTACATGGGCGAAAGTTTTGTAGAAGGCCTACTTCGGAAGTCAGTGCCTCGGTTAGAGCAGTCTCTGCTCGGCTTCGGTTGAAAGTGCTGTGTTGGTGTACATCCGAAATGTGTAAATACAGTACTGCATAGGAAGCGCAGTCGTAATTGCGGCCGCGATGGATTCTTGCTCAAGTGCAGTATTGGCGGAAAAAAGCATATTGCAGATCTAGCACTTATGGCATTGAGGGGTTTTCTAACGCATTTACAGGAAAGGTTATGAGCAAACGATAGCATTGATCCAACGTAGAAGCTTTCAACTTTACTATCAAAACTTCTAAAAACTTGTCAATTCAACGCAATTGTTCAGGAGAAAACGCCAGAAACATGAACGTTTCATGGATGGCGCTTTTAAAACAAGGAGCATAAAAGATATAAATGTTGAAACTCGGTTGATGTTTCCCCCCTACTATAATTTCTGGCTGCTCGCCTGGTTGCCACTGCTAGTGTTTACCAAAATATCTTGTGGTTTGCTTTTGATTTGATCCATGTGTGGTCATATGGTTTTTAGTAGCAGTACATTTTATTTCGGAACTCAAATTTGAATTGATTATCACAAGTTTTTAGCATGATTATGTCCATTTAAGCCCAACTCTCAGAATTAATGTGCTTTCAAAGTAAATGCAGTGCTAAGTGCTAGATATCCACATCAGGTCCCTGACAAGGGGGGGGG
>Ga0210059_1008916_pt1 | contig 15741 bp, 11 predicted proteins | sample Ectturendosymbi2_FD_188042 | JGI IMG/M metagenome (GOLD analysis project Ga0210059, IMG submission 188042) | Ecteinascidia turbinata endosymbiont from Florida, USA - Sample 2 (SPAdes) (version 2) | ecosystem: Host-associated > Tunicates > Ascidians > Unclassified | place: Key West, Florida... | reverse complement strand
AATGACAGCTTCGCCTTTTCTTATCTCCTAAACCCTTTCTTATTGGCCACTGTTTCAACCAATGAGATCTCTTCTTTTCTGTATATAAACCAGCTCGGTAGTATCTCCACTTCATTCTGACGATATCCCTTGAAGAGTGTCAGACGAAAAGCTTTGGGATGAATCTCCTACTTCACGCCATCTTCAAGTTCTGTACCACCAAACGTCTTTTCAAGTTTTTGAAACACTTTTATACGATAAAATTTATCCCTACACATTTTCTGTAGCTCTTGGTACATTATGTATTCCTCTACCACATTGCCATAGACTTGAAAATTGAAAACTTGGTACTTGAAATTTGTTTCCCAATAACCCAGCTGAAAAACGTACGCTAGGCTGTGCAAGAACATTGTCAGAAGCCAGCTGGCTCAATATTCCTGAGCATCTGCCTCACAGTTATGAAGTTTTCCATTCGCATTCCAGCTGTTGCTGTTAGCAAGGAACGTCAGACCTAGCTGAGGTAGGTCTAAAGCTGCTTCCTTTTCTGAAGACATATATGTGGCATGTATCATATTATTTGTATAATGTATAATGGTTATGCCGTGAGCCTCAAAACATTGTCTGTTCACCTGCGCCTATATGCAACGTGCAAAAAACTGTATGGCAAAATATATTCACCCAAACAATGTAGTTAAAATTAAAAACGAAAGCTTCTCTGTACTTGCCTGTCATGGACTCTACTGATATGAAGAAGGTGTACTGCAGTATACTCGATTCCATCAGTGTAAAATTAATAAAGCACGTAATTTAAATGCCTATTTTTGCCAAAACTTTCAAGTGAATCAGTTATTCATCAACTCTCACAGACTAAAACACGAAGTTACTACAAACACTTTGTTAATTTTATATATATTTGATATCTTTTCTATGACAAAATAAACGTTAATTTATATACTCAACAACAAGGAAGTAAAATTTCATTAATGTTGTTAAAAAATTTCGAAGTTTCTTTGCTCAATTTTTTAAGATTTTGCCCAAATTTTTGTCAAATCAAAACTTTTGGGGGTGCGTTTGCACCCCTGCACTCCCAGCTCCTACACCACTGGCTCTGGTTGTGCTTAGCACTCTGGAATATGTGAACTTCAAAAATTAATCACAAACCGTGCCTTGTGCAGTATAAGCTCATTTGATATGATCATATGGCCAACGATTGTAGTGTGGCGTATGGCAACGCAATCTGCTTTTTGCATTGAAACCGCATACGTGAAAAACGTGAAATTCCAGTTTAATCCCATTTGTTTGGGTTATTTTATACGACTTTGTTATCTTACTTGCGTTAACCATGGCTAATTAAAGTTTTATGACACAACAACAAAACCGTTGCATGTATACACTGTTGCAGTGCTACTGAGTGGCTTTTTTCTGATCTCGTTTTTTCCTTCTGTATGATCACGACCGAATGCAGAAGTTACTGGTGCGTTGTTTCAGTATCTTTTCATCTTTCTTTAGTAGTGTCTGTGTGTATGGCCTAGCAAAAAAAATCCTTGCGACGAGTTGTGTGTAAGCATTTTTGTATTCTTGTGTTCTTAGAATGACACCTTTGATATGGACCCTGTGTCTAGGCCAAACGAATAAATAGAATGACTTAAAAATAAATGGGTCTGCCTTTTTGCTCCAAAGGTTTCCGAAAAATGATCGATATAAATTTGATTATTTTTACAAAGCAAACGAAAGACAGTTAATCTGAATCTTTTGCGAATCACGTTCCGGTCGTTGCCATGTTTACTGATCGCATTTGAATCGAATATATTGATGTCTTAAAAGTTCGTACACATAAATGAAATATGCATTTGCCGTCTCACAAAAACCAGAAATTTTAATTTTTTTCGTGCATCTGGCTAGTTTACTTGATAAGTCATCACTGCATGCACATTTTTTGTGGTTACCCAAATTTAAAATGAGACAGAGCTTATATTAATTTCTACCCAAAAACGACACACTAGCATTTTCTTTTTGATTAGATATCATTTTTTCATTTTGTTGAAAATGTACATCACTTTATTTCATAGTCTGTCATCAGTCTCTGGAATTATCTTGATCGGGACTTATTCTGGGAATAAGGCTCATATCCATCCTGAAAAAATTGCTAATCTTATTTTCTGGTCAGACTCTATTTTTGGGGAAACATGGTAGTTGTACCAATGTCTTCAAAAAGAGTGTGTTTTTCAGCCCGCGTGGCCGTCACCTATAAATGTCACCTTCTTTGAAAGGTCTATCCGGTTCTATGGCCAGTTAATATAACTGGAGATCGTAAAAATACATGGTATGGTAAGCTTTTTATTTGGTGACACGCAGTGAGGTAGTCTTTTCTTAACGTTACAGTTTGGACCACATTATGGAGCTGTGTCGATGCAAGCCGTACTGGTCGAACCATCTCAAAATGCTAAATAATGTGAAGGAATGCAGTGCACATGAAATAATGGATTGTGCTGGACAAGTTGAAGGTAAGATTTTCTCTCAAGCAATTTAAATGCCCGTTGATTGAACTGACGTAATTTCCATCTTAGTTAAGTGCAACCACCAGTGACGTCGGAAAAAGTATTTCTAGAGAGGGGTGAAGTTCCAAGAAACGCTTGAATGGTTTCATCACAAGTGCCTGGACTGCCGTAGTGCCTAAAAATCTCAATTAAAACACTTTGCCATTCTCATGCACATGCAGCATCTTGCTCTATGTAATTTGGCAGTTCTGTAAGCGCTATTGTGATTAATATTGATTTGTTTTCTGGAAAGATCGTGGTGGATGGGAACTGCAAGCCCTTTAAATCTCAACCCTTAACTTATTTTCTTGCTTCCTGACTAACTTAAAGTCATACTTAATTGGTGCTTACTGGAAAATTATTTTGGTATCTCATTTTAATCACAACGTTGATCAACGGAAAATAAACGAAGCAATAGAGGCGTCGTTTAGAGCAGCCTAAATTTTCTAATTGTATCTTGATTTAATCCAGTCTTGGTACTTAAATTTATACACGCGACGCGTGTTGGGAAATACAGCTTTTTAAAAAAAGTACAGTAAGTTGCTGGTGTACTTTACTAATTTCTCATGTGAGTCAAGCTTATCGTGCAAATTTGCGTCCTTCCTGAATGCAATGTTTTGATGTGATTTTGGGTTCTGTACAGTTGGCTTTATTTATCTTTCAAGTTCCTACTACGAATACAAGTTTCTTTTTTTAACCGGGCTAGTTTACCAACGTTCATAGCATGAATTAAATCAAGCGATTTTATTTCAGCTGATTTCATAGAAAACTTTACAACCATGGATTGTTCATGCAATGAACCGTGTCATTTCATCAGTTTCAAGGCAGATGTGAGCTACTCCACATTTCCTTCCATCAACGTTGCAGAAGCATTTGCAAACAAGCGCTACGTGAACGAGAGTACGGTGGGGAATTTTACCATGAGCTTTGGAATTACCCGTATCTTTAAACAGCTAAGCGGTTTAACGATCCGTGCGTTGTCAATTCCAGTTTTGATAACCTTGTAAAAGACTGGATTACAAATAGTGAGCGCGCTGCAGTTTCGCTCTCATCATGCTTGCATGTGCGTAAACACCGACCGCCGTTGCCGACACTTTGCATTGAAACGTTTTCAAAAATTATAAAAATCTTCGATTTTTGGTTTTGTGAAAGCGGAGATTAGCGAAACATGCATTCACTTGTGTCAAACATAAGGTCAAAATAGAACTGAAAATTAGTACCGGCATTTTTACCTAGTATTAGCCGCTCATTACACATACACCAGAAGGACCATACAGGTGGTCCAAAATGTGTTAAGTGCTAGTTAGAATATGTTGCAACTACTTAAAAAACGTAGGTTTATCACTCTAGCAACTATGCTCACTCTGCATAAGTGACTATATTTTTTTCTAAACGAAACCTGTATTGGGCGGCACTTCCATGCCTTAAACTCGAAGCTTTTCTTTTGCACTCAGCCTTAAATATCATGAAATGCTAAGCAAAGTAAATTACAACCAAGCTCTGCTGTATCCACAACGAAACCGCACCAACCCAGATCAGACGGCGGAACAGCGGTAGGGCAGGTGGAGCAGTAAAAAATCTTCATGTGCCATGAAATTACCCAAAGATTTGGCGATCCAGGTGAGGTACATTTTTCAAATTTAAGAGAAACAGGAGAAAAAGCAACGGGCAGTCGACTTTAGCGCCTTGTCCGCCGCAGATACCAGCGTCAACAGAACACGAATGTGGGTATCGGAAAACAATGTGAAAAACATTTTTGCTCGAAAATTCGGCGTAGGGTCGGACCCCTCTAGACACGACGCCACTGTTTGGTTTGGTTTTGGTAAGGTCCTTTTCAGCAAAAACGGCCAATTTTTTTATATTTTACAGCAAGCCTTCATCTGTTGAACTCGAGTACGTTAAAAGCCATCGATCCGAACTTAACGTTGCTCAAGCAATATCGAGAAAACCACCTGAAACTCGACATCTTCTACGACACTCTCAGCTACACCAAGATAACCCAAACAAAAACGGTTTCCGAAATAAGCTTGATGAGTGAGTGATTTCAACCGTTGAATGTTAAGCCATGATCAGCAAAAGATCGTTGGCCTACTTGTCAAACTAGAATCTCACTGCCGTAGGATTTAATTTTTTTGTACGAATTCTTTCTTGGCATCAAAACGCAGAGTTGATCAACTTACATATTTAAACAAATTCACGTTCACAGTGGAGTAAAAGCTAGCGTTTGTGCAAATTTCACTGAATCAAAATTGATAATTTGCAAAATAACTTCGCCGCTTATTCGTTGCACGAGCATGAACACATCAGCAAATAGAATCAAGAAACGTGTTGTGTCACTCTTTCATCTGGCGCCAGATTAGCGATACCTTATAGATGGACTTAACATCACTAACTCTATTAAATACTGCTCAGGAATCATGGGCGGTCCCCGACCCAGGGACTTTTTCTTTTCATATACTTGGAAAAATGTTAGAAACCTGTGCTTCCATGACTTTTCCTGATTTTCAGCGACAAATGGAATGGTGCTAAAGTTATTTTACAAAAATGTCCCTGAAAGCCTATATGTGGGATATATGGATACTATGCTACCCAGAGTTACCTGATGTGTAACAGATTTCGGAAACCTTGCTAAGTTAGCATTTCAGTGCAATTTTAGGTGCAAATCTATTTGGCCAGATATAACCACCAATACCTTATACGTGAAGAGTCTTCCTACACCATAACTTGATTTGAAAAAAAGTGGACCTAACACGTACATGACGTTTTCTACGCACAAACAAAAAATCTCCTCTGAAAAATCCCCTTTTTGGTGGTACCCCGCGTAAAATTTGTACCGGTATGATATGTACGTTTCGCTGGGCAGATACAATTTTGTTGCGAAAGTGATTAACAATGCACATATGAAAGTGAAAAATAGTTTGGTCTGGAAATAACGGATGTCACGTGTCCCAGGAAGACGTATGCAAATTATGGGTAGCATTATACCCTACTTTTATTGTAGTGTATAGTAAAATTAGGATTCCTGAGGAGGGTTTCAACATAAATTTTTGAACATTTTTGTGAAAAACACATAATTTTAATATATTCTAACAAAAATCAGTGCAAATGGAAATTCCTTAACCTATCAGGTCTTTCTGATAGCTTTAATGAATAGCTAGTATGTATTTTAGTAGGGTTAGACATCAAAATCATGTCCCTACTCCAAGTAGTTACGGCCAAATTTCATTATTTGCAAGTTTCTCCCCCCCTCGGGTCAAACTTTGGGAGTCCCGATGCACCCCTAAACATCAACCAATTGCGAAAATATTTTAGAGGTCTCATTTTTTACCAAAATGCAACACTTTAACACAAGGTAGAAGTTGTTTGAAAAAAGTCGAGGGGTCCTGGTGCACCCTAATGTTGGCCCCCCTACTTTGTTCAGTGGCCCCGAAGTGACCCCCCAGTTTCTTCATTCTTCGCCACTGCTGATAAGTTTTAAGCACTGAAATAAGACGTCAAGAGTGGACGATGTTTCAGTCAAAATATACAAAACAAATCCTTATCTACTTGTCCTATTTAGTCTATGAATATTTCGTAATTTCCTTAAATTTCTGAAAAATGTAGAATCACCTAACAATATTATGAAACTGCTGGCATGAAAGATGTTTTAAATTGTACACCAGCTTTAAAGACTAGAAACTGGTTTAACTAGAAAGATTTGTCTTTCTTTTAGGTTTGTGGCTGCATCAAGGAAAAAATACGTTCCACATTAGCGTAATGAGCCCCACCAATGCACCAAAACTGTGTAATCTTTAACAATTCACTAAAGTATTCAAAGGTATTACAAGCTGCAAAATTTCCCCATCTTTCACGTTTCATCATTTTGCAATAAATTGCATTTGTTGATGTTCTTTTTGCACGAACAAGTTTTGGTATTGATCAAACAGCAATAGAAATGTTTCTCTCAGGGAGATATTACTCATATGGTTCAGCATTTTCCTGTTTGTTGTTTGCAACAGAAACATTTAAGTCAAAGCATTTAAATGCAGCAAATACAGTAAACTGGTCCATTTATCTAGATATGCATCACAAGATTTGTATAATACGGATATATCTGACATGAATAAATCACAGTCACGAACTCACGATCCTTGCCTTCTCTGAGTTTCTTGGTGCTGATTTGCTTTGACTTGACATGTACATCTGATTCTCTCTCTTGAATCGTTGCCTTCACAGTGGCGAGACACGATGCAACCTCAACAGTTGATATTTTTTATTATTAATATTTTGAACTTGCTCATAGAAAACAACCGCAAATTACTGCAAATGTCTTAAATAGTGTTCGCTCAGATAATTTCCAAAAAAACATTTCAGAACACTAATTGGCTTGTCGCTGGACATGAAGTATGATTGTCTGTTCATGTATACGAAACGAAGAAGAAGTATGATTGTAAAGATGGGTACATTTGAATCATTCTTGGCAAGCTATGATAAAGTGATGGTTTAGCCACCTGGTTACTCTGTGAGAAAGAAGTTTTTGGTGCTCATTATCCCCAAAGTCACAATAGTCTTTCCACTCTTCTGTGAGCACTGTGCAGATGCAACCACACGGACTGCACCCAGCTTCAAAATCATTTGGTCCTTTTCTTAAAAAAGAGGCACCTCTGACGTAGTTCTTCATTAAACAGCGATTTTCTTTTTGGCATTACTGATTAGATATAATTACTAGAAACTACTACAATAAGCTATGCACAATGCACTATTTCACCGTATCACAGTTGATCAGCAAAGCTAGTACTGTTTAATGGAGTCAGCAGTCTGCACTCTAATGCTAAAGTCATTGAGATACTGAAAAAGGATTTACCACTGTTATGTAACGATTAATGCGAAAGCATTCCCGCCTTTCAAGCCCGCAAATTAACTCGATCAACCAAGCATAGATTAATTAGACAACTTGCAGGCCCTCCCATAAACTAAGCTGCGCCACCAGCTCGTATCTTGTTGCAGTTGAGTTGAGCAGAGACAGCTTACCGTACGTAAATACAATATATTACAAATAATATAGAATAAGAAATGCAAAAAGGAGGACACTTTGACATTTTTGAATGTCCACGGAGGACAAATCATTTTCATGAAAAAGGAGAGGACGTGTGGTAGCCTCACTTTACAAGAGGACGTGTGGTAAAAGAGGACGTGTGGTAGCCTTACTTAACAATGCTAGTCATATGCATCGTGGGCAAATCTGAGTAAGGCAGACGCGAAATCTAACAGTACCAAGTATAGAGACGTAAGCTAATGCGTTCTACGTGGCTTTCCCTTGGCCTTGCATTCACTAGATTCAGATACTTGACCGACTTTCAGGAAACCTGTAATTGTAATAGTTGGTTTGTCACAATACCACCTTCTTTACCACACAATATTCAAGAGATTACCACACAATATTCAAGAGAATACACAATACTCACAATATTCATTCAATACCACACAATATTCAAGAGAAATACTACCACATGGCCGACTGATAAGCAATAGCGTCTGTAAACAAACTTTCTTGGCCTATAAATGACTAAGTGGCACGCAAGCTTGTCGCACACATGGCTAAACACATGAATATGGTGGGGGGCCCTGGGTCAGGGCCCCTCACTAATTCCGGCGGTATGTCTGGGAATACTTTTACGGTTTCTTTCAATTACTTTTCACTGCTGATGCGATCTTTAAAACTTTTGTGAAGAGTCAGCAAGAAATGAAATTGTGTAAACTTCACATTTCTTGTAGTGTTTTCAATTCGGGACAAAATTTCAAAATTCGGGCTTTGCATACCAGAGAGAAAAATCCGAGTGTTTTCGGGTTTGAGAAGAAAAGCAATTCTGCACGATAATAAACTCAATATTCATTTTAAACTGTTATACTTAGTAGCAGCTATCAATCCGCTGTATTGGTTCACATGAGCGCTAAAAGATATACAAGGAGACGAGTTCTTAAAGTCAACCGCTATAGCCTACACCACCCGATCAGTAACAGCCAGGGACGCCGGAACGTCAGTTGAGCAGGGGGGCAGATAAAAAGTTGAAGGCAATGCAAAATTATGAAAAGTAAAAAAAGCGTTACCAATTATCAAGCCCGTAACTAGAGGAGCGCAGGAGGCTTAATCTCCCCTGAAAAACTTTTCCCCTCCCCGGAAAAATGTGTTGGACATAGTTGAAAAAACTAGGGCGCCTCTCAGTTAACTCTTCGCCTCCCCTGGTGTCCCAATTTGGTTAGGACCTGCCAATTATTCTTGCTACAGTTCAACAATAAAGTTGACTTCAAAAATAATAATACAAACTATAGACAACTTGTTTCAATTCGATCTTGATAAATCATAAAATTACTAATGAAAAGACACCTTTGCCCCCGTTGTCCCTCGTTTGTAAGGTCAGGGATGCAATGCCACTGCTCTCCCACGTCCTTGCTTGCCGCTATCACCAGTCACTGTCTCGCTGCATTATCTGTCTGCTTTCAAGAGTCACATGTGACAAAACGTCTAATATCGTAACTTGAAGTGAACATTTGAAGATTTGTTGCCATGCTATTATTACACGATAAAGACCAACAGTAAAACAATCCGCTCGCAAGTTTGGCAACTTGTCCCTGCAGGCAGTAGCATAGCCAGTCCAAAAGTTCGGGGAGAAAAAAATTTGGTGGGAGACAAAATGTTTGATTTTAGGCGAATAACAAGATTTTGTTTGTAATGCCGCCTCTTAAAGCATAAATGGCTATATGCTCTAAAAATTTGTGGGGGACATGGCCCCCTAGGCCCCCCTGGCTACGCCTATGCCTGCAGGCAAAGGAACGAATATACGTGAACTCTAACCTCAGCAATGAGTGACACCAGAGCAGTGAACCTGGCTCTTGTGGCTTGTGAGTGTCGTACCGGCAAATAAACTGCTATTGCAAGAAATATATCACTTTATCGGAATTGAGCTGTTGACATCAAATTTTCTAGAAAGTTTTAGTTCTTAGTCCCAATTTCCAGAGAGGGGCAAATGCCCATTTTGACCCCGGGTCAGATCCAGTCAATAAGGTTAGGGGGGCGATCTCAGTAATATTTGTTGGTCAAGTCTCATTACGGTTTCACTACTTCAAAAGAGATGAAGTATACTTCACAACACTTCTGTGACAAACCACTGGATGACAAAATAGCCTTGTATTGCGAATGCTGTTTTCCGAATTGTACACAATCGTGATAAATAAGGTTAATTCGTAGGTTTTAGGGAGAACGATCCCTTCAGTCGCCCCTTCTGGTTTCGCCCCTGTTTTGACGCCCCTGCAGACGCCTATGACTTTGACGTACCACGAGTTCAAAACCGTTTGCTTGAGTTCAGTGTAAAAGCACACCCATAATAGTCATTCTTTTAGCATTTACATGTTTAGCAACAATGATGACCTCAAAACTAATAACAGAAATTGTAGAACATCATTCAGAATTTTAGCTGTGCGCGAATAGCTGCAATAAATTTGCTTCAAATTGATCTTGATAAATCATGAAATAACTTATGATACTGGTATGTAAGGGCACCTGTGCCCCCGTTGCCCCCCTTTCAAAGGGCAGGAGGCAGTGCCCCCTTAATGCACCCCCGTTCTGGCGTACCTGGTAACAGCTGACTGCATGCTGTCTACAACTACATATCGTAAACACGAATAATCAATCTTACAAAACAAGCTGAAGTTTACAAAATAACAAAAAAGTACACCAAGTTAAATTAATATATTAGAACAACAAACAACACAAAATTCGACAAAAGATTAGAAAGCAACGAAATTATAAATGGTAATTCAGGTTTATATTGCTAAAGCACAGCTTTTCAACAATTCTTACGGTACTGAGGCATGAAAATCAAAACGTGGCTTGCAAAATTTTTTTCGGAAACACGCTGTTGCGATGAAATCAAACAATAATGACGAAACGCAGTGAAAGGCATGATTTAGCACACAGCCAATCCAAACCGTTTGAAATATTGGAATGCAACTGGTTTCCAAGATTTTTCCAAAAATCTGGTTTGCAAAGTTTAAAGCCCGGGGCAATAGGAAAATAGCAAAAAATCCAGGTTGTGGATTCGGCAAAACTAGCGGGCTAGAAAACACTAATTTCTTGCTGCTGGATTACTAATTTCTTGCTGCATAATTATGTTTGCGTTTTTTTTCAAAGCTGCTTGTTCAGTTGATAACCCCAAACTGAAGCTGTATAGAGTGATATGCAGCTACATTTTGAAAGATGTTTGATTTAATTTAGGTTTACCAAAAATTCGGCACGATGCGGCTGTATCTTTAGAAGGTAAGAGTCTTTACCATAGAAAGGTCTGTGCATTCATGAAATAAGATTAGATATATCTGGCTTGACTTGCAATAATAGGTCTTCTGTGTTGTAGCCCACACAGATCCCATCAAAAAACTCATCCTATATCTTTTCCAGGTGATATCGGTGGACTGCTTGGATTGTGGTTGGGAATCAGCTTTGTAACAATAATTGAATTCTTACAATTTGCATTCATTTTAACAAAAAAGTTATTAGTAAAGGCACAAAAACCTGCAGAATCGGAAATGTTTGAAACCGGAAGTGGAGGAAGTAGTTCTACAGTACATCCTGTTTAAAAACGAAAGCAAGAAGATTATTTTGTATCGTTGATATTTTGTGAGATTTAATATTCGAACAAAGCAAATAATGCTCTGCTTAAAAGTGTTATTTATTATCACTGTTTCTTATAGTTTCAACTCGCGGTAATCCAGAGAAATCGGATTTGCTCGAGTTCATATCAACAGTCACACAATCCATAACTTAGGCAACGAACCTCCACTGCTCTACAGTGAGTTGAGACCGGGCAATGGTTTCCGTGCTCTGGTGCAGCATAATTTAATAATTCAGTGTGAGGTCAATCCGACATTGTGCGCTGCCCTGTATAGTCAAACAAGTGCACGGAAACCATAAGCGTACGGCATGGGAATGCGGTCGCATCCCCAAAGCTGAAAAATTGGCCATTATTCGGGCAAAAATTTTCAACATTTGGGCAAAGTATACAGCTACATTCACGTGTGAGTGAGATATAATGTCTATATTCCCAACTAAGGCAAAACAATGGCCAAAACGGTAAAATAATCTGAGACTATTTTGCCATTTCTTTTCGCCCCTGATGGAAAAATAGACATTGCCCTTGAGCAGGTGTGTAGTGGGGCGAGAACGCGTGGGAACGGCGTTCCCACACCTTTTTCAAATTTTGCTTTATAATGAGTTTGAAGCTGTTTTGAAATGGCTAGTTTTTGGGTGCGTTCCCGCACCTCTTTTGTTAGCACTATATCCCTGTCCTTGAGTAAACTGGATCATGTGGTAATTCCAACAGCCTTCATCAAATTTGGGCCAACTAAAAGTTCATTCAAGTTTTGGGTAAAATTAGAAACATTTAAAACATTTAAGTAAATTGGCAGCAGTTGGGTACGGTCCAACAGCTTCAATTAAATCTGGGCAAATGAGAAAAGCTTCATTCAGATTTGGGTGAAAATAAAAACATTTAAATAAATAGGAAACATTCGGGTGAAGTCCATCAGTCAAATCAAATTTTGCCAATTTGCAACAGCTTTATTCAATTTTTGGCAACTTCAAACAGTCTTGATCACAGCTGCACTATATAAAATAGCTCCATTGAAATTTTAGTACATTTAGAAATGTGTGGGTGAACTATAAGAGCTTTATTCAAATTTGGATGAAATTAGAATCATTTAGATAAATTTTTAACAATCTCAATGAAATTTGAACAAATTGGGACAACTTCATTCAAATTTGGTGAAGTTTGAAATGTGTAATAAATTGGAAAAATTTGGGTAAATTCCAACAGACTAAATCAACTCTGGCCAAATGGCAATAGCTCCAATCAAATTTGGGCCAAGTGGAACATCTTCATTCAATTTTGCGTAACTTCAAACTGCTTTATTAACTTTTGGAGAACTTCAAACAGCTTCATTTCATTTTGGGTAAAATACAAGACTTTCATTTAAATTTGCATACAATTAGAAACATTTGGGCGGATTCCCACAGCCCAAATCAAATTTTAGCCAATTGAAACAACCTCATTCAAGTTTGGGTAGAGATAGAAACATTTTAAAATTAGGAACATGTAGTGGTAACCCACCATTCCAACTACCCCTAATTTTTGTAAACCTAAAATTGTTGATCCTGTGAAGTGTACAACTAAAATGTAGCTATAGTTGCACAATATTTTGTAGTAGTAATGTGGTGTAGCTATGATATATGATTATGTGAAGTTATCATGTTTAAAACTTGCTTGATGCTGTGAGATTTGCAAGTGTGAATCTGTTACCGCGAAGTATTCATGAACAGAATTAACTACGTAACTGCAGCGGTAATATGTTGTGTGGTAGTAATGTAGCTGTGATTTCATACTGTTTAGGTTTTCATATTTTCCATTTGTTTCATGCAATGAATTTCATAAGTTGCATCCTGCCAAGTTTTAATGTTTCAATTCAATGCTATGAAGTGAAGTTTTCATGAACAGTAGCAACTGTACTATCTATTGCACTGCATAATTCATTAATAGTAATGCAGTCCAGTGAAGCACTGCTATTTTTATAAAATATTTTTGTTGAGGTTATAAGTCATTTGTCATCGGAAATGTGCATTTTTACACATTCCTTGGTAGTTGATCATATACGCTGCAGTATTTGCCTGTATCAGTCCCATATTGCTATTTTTTCTTAGCATGCTGTGTTCAGTGTACATTTAACTGTCTAAACTGGAGTGGATTTTTGGTTTTCATAATGTGACTTCAGAAGCTGTAAACGTTTAAGTAAGTTGTAGTATTTTAAGTACAACACACTGCAGTGAAAATTGCCTAATGGAGAAGGCTAAGCTATATGCTGTGTATTAAACTGCCTCTTTTCCCTCTCCTTACTTGAGACTTGACCTATTTGCAGCAATGTAATACTTTAGATTAGATCGTAACCTGATATATTTTACTTCTTTCCTAGATTGATTGCGATTGTGGCTAACACAAATGCACACATCTGTGCTAGAGAAGAAGAGATTTAGCTATTAGGATGATCGTATTGAAATAATAAGCGTAGGACGTATATAAAAACTTGAAAATGAAGATGCTAAACAACACCTACCACACGTGGTGGCATGTGGCATGAACAGCAATTTTGGGGGGATTTTATTGTAATTAGCTAACCTTTTTCAACCAATAAATATTACCATTGTTCGCATGTGGGTATGCAGAATATTAATTGCTCGTTGAGGGCGCAAGGCTTTGAACCCCCGTAATTGTTATTTAGGCATGGAGACATCTTCATTTGTTTACATTTTACAATGGTACGTTTTAATCTTAACATTAAGACTTGCTGTTTGCACCTTATTTGGAAAAAAACAAGATCAAATTTGGTCAAAAATTTTTTGCATCCCCAAAAATATGCATTCCCGTACACATATGATGGAAACATGACTCGAAACGTAAATTTTTGCAAAATGCAAAATGTTGTAACCAGTGCCGGATTAAGGTGGCGCTGGGTCCACAGCATTTAATAGCGCGAGGCCCTCAGTTAAAAAACTCTTGAACAAGTGGACAACTTTTAAATCACAGGTTCTGCGCGCATCCATGTGACCACCATTAGGCATTCTGAATTTCGTAAATACGAAAAACCTGGTAATCAATAGCAACTGGTGGACATTACGGACTACATATCTTTTTACCAAAAACGTATATAGCCTACGTATCTTTTAACCACGAAGGAATACATTAATGTACAGCTCACAAGTACAGTAGGCCTACAGAGACAGTAATTAATGCTTCCAGGCTCATCAACAAATTTGATCAATGCTACTGTATATATAGACAGTGTAGTCTCAGTGTAAATGTCGAAGTCGATTGTCAAAAGCAGCAAGCCTACTGCTTAAGATTGTATATTCTAGGTATTACCACACTACCACAGCGAATTTTTTTAATGATAGGTCTACTGGTAATGTCTTCTTCACATAGAAGTTCATGCTCTACACTCTTTAGAATCAGGTTGTTCAGCTTGTTTTGTCTAATGGTGCTTCTTTGTTCATTTTACCATCCTAGGTTCAGAAAATGACCGCTCTCCACTGCAGTTGGTCACCATGAGAGTTAAAGAAATGCGCAAATCATTTCCCACATTTGTAAAAGAAGACTCCAAGAACACTACCCAATGGCTAGTGAATAGATGCCAAAACCAGAACTGCCAATGAAATTATTTGAAGAAACCCATACAGACTCACCCAAAAAAATCTCAGAATTTAACAGAAAATCCCAGGTAGACACAAAATTAGGTGAATCTTTCTACTATCTGTCATATCTGGACATCTGAAAGTCACAAAACGTGCCATTGAATATGGACTGTAAACTTTCCTAATGAACTTCTGTGTCTATCGGAATTATTACATCGCAGTAACATGGACTGGTTTGCATTTCTGACTGTGATATGACAGCATTTGCAATAACTAATCCTTCGTTCCTTTGAAATTTGTATCTTTCACAGTAAACTAATGTAAAATCATTCAATTGAAAATCTTTGCTTAATTGCTTATGGCAAATTTAGCAAAATAATAACTTATAGGACTGAAAAATTATATTCATATAATCAGGTGTAGATATTAGGGGAGGCAAATGAGGCGGTCACCTCGGGACCCCCTTTTTCGGAGATGCCGTGAAGACCCCCTTTTGAGAGTTTCGCACTTAGATTTTGCATTGTTTTCTTGAAAAGCTTGTTGGTCACTCTAAAGCCACATTTAATAAACTGTGAAGCAAGTCATGTGTTTGTCAAAATAAAGCAGAATTACGAGCAAATGTAGCAAAACCAGCCCCTCAGTAACTTTAATGTGTAGACAAAGAACGATTTAAAAGCAAACGACTTCAAACAATTTACAATAGACTTTCACGCAGAAGTAAATTCCCACACAAAATGAAAATTTTAACTTGCCCTCAGCGAGCAAAATTTCTGTATAGCAGGTGTAAAATATAGGGCCCCCTCTCTGAGGTTGCCTCGAGCACCTAAACTCTAATATTCACCCTTGCATATAACAAAAGACAAATTTGACACAAAGGAGCGCGAGGCCCGTAGTATAACGGAAAAGTTTAGGGGTTAGGCTAAACAGTGCCGCATTTAGCTACATCCGAAGTTCCTACGTGAGTTCGATCATAGACATAGCAAGGACGGTATTCACAAAAGCTAAGTTTGCTTG
>Ga0210059_1008915_pt1 | contig 15743 bp, 9 predicted proteins | sample Ectturendosymbi2_FD_188042 | JGI IMG/M metagenome (GOLD analysis project Ga0210059, IMG submission 188042) | Ecteinascidia turbinata endosymbiont from Florida, USA - Sample 2 (SPAdes) (version 2) | ecosystem: Host-associated > Tunicates > Ascidians > Unclassified | place: Key West, Florida... | reverse complement strand
GTGTAAGGTGTGGGAACGCCGATCCCACGCGTTCCCGCCCCATTACACTCCTGATTTCATCGCGCATCGGTCGCCGCGCGTGTCACCACAGACCGCGCTCGGACTTCAGGCAGAGAGGCCCGATCGAAATATTCGCGACAGTACCCCCTCATCAAATATCCAAAATTTTGAAGTCCCCAAGTTCCGCCAGCTACGCATCTGGGGAAGCGGATAGGGACGGTGCAGAGTACATCTATGCCCCTACTCAGGGAGACTTGTAAGCCACACATAAACAGCAGTCTCGCTATAAGCTAGTGAATGAAATCTGAAACATAACTTTACACACCGGAAAAGAGCACGAACTGGAAATACCAAATGACATTCCCTGGATGTTGCTGGCATCTCTTCGACAAGGCGTCTTGGTTCTAACACTGTTGAGCTGAGCGCAGTGGCTTGCAGAGGTCTAGTGATGCCCCGGGCGACTGCTTGATTTGATGCCCCCCTAACAAATTCTAGTATTGAACAGTGGCGTGTGGTGGTCATTGTTACTTGATATACGCTGTTTGTTACGTCACAATATGACGTCATATTCACATTAGCAACGTTTTGGCGAAGTTTGTCCACACAACTTGCATATCCAGGGACGCCGGAGCAGTGGCAAGGGGAGCAGTCTCGTCACCACGGGTGTATTTTGTAAGCTTAGTATCTTCCAAACGAAGCTCCAAGGCCAACCAAATTTAATTACGAAGCACTATAAATCGGTGGAGTATTTATCACATTTCAGAATGTCAATCCCCAGTAAAGACGAAAAGACCACTATTGAAAACGTTCTGGCGACAGTTCTGTTGGGAACGTGGGGCAATAAAACACTTGAGGGCAATGGAAACGTTTAAAAAAATCGTTACCAATTATGTTTGTTTCTATTCAGCAACCATGCTGACCTCAGAAATAATAACAGAAATGACAAAAAATCATTCTGAATTTTCTGAGTGTCGGAATAGCTGCAATAAACTTGTTTCAAGTCGATATTGATAAACCATGAAATTGCCTATGATACTGTTACGGAAAGCAGTGGTGTTGGAGGTGGAGGTGGAGGGGTCGCAAGCGCAACCCCAAAAGTTTTGATTAGCTGAAAATCTGGAGGCAAAAATTGCACCACAAAGTTTATCGAGCAAGTTTGGGGAAATCCGGGCAAAATCCTTCTTACCCCAAAAATTTGCCTCCTACACCAGTGGTGCTCAAACTTTTTGGCTCGTGGGCCACATTTGTTTTTCAGAAACTCTTCGCGGGCCACAAGAATTAATAATCTCAATAGAAATTCTCTAAAAGATTCTCTTAAATGATTAAAGTGTTAAGTTTTCTTTCCAATGAAAATTGCTTCGCGGGCCACTCCAGAGGGCTTTGCGGGCCACAGTTTGAGCATCACTGTCCTACACCTATGATGAAAAGGCACCTCCGCCCCCGTCGCCCCTCTTTGGAAAGGGCAGAGGGGGAAACAGACCCGTAACCAGCTTGGGACACTAGGGGTGGCAAAGAGTTCTCTGAGAGGGGCCCACATTTTTTAAACTATGTCCAATAGTTTTGACCTACAACACGTTACTCCAGGGCCGGCGTTAAATTTTGTAGGGGGCGAAGCCCTCCCTAGTTACGGGCCTGGGGAAATGCCCTCGCCATGTCTCCATTCTCCGGCGTCCCTGTGCATATTATTCTGCATGCACTCTTTTTACCCGTTGCTGTAAGCTACAATGTGTCACTGCAATGAAAATAAATTATCAGCGGTCTCCTAGGACAGAGCAGTTCATGACAGCAAAAATATCCGGCAACGCGTTAAACAGAGAGTGAAACACACTCAGTGCTACGTCAGAGCAGTTCTCAACTGCAAAAATACAAGGCTGCGCGAATGTCTGGTCGAATGGCAGTCGATCAGAAGGTATGTGGTCGGGATGGCGGTCACCCAGGGTTGGCCGCAGTTTGAAACTTGCTAAACCACACAAGAATTGAAAATGCGCATGAAGTACGCAAGAAAATGTACGTTTTTATTGTGTGGCTGTTATACGTGGAATTACTGAGAGGAGAAAAGATTCGGGCTTGTGTGAGCCGTTATGACCATTCCAGCTGAAATGCCAATTAATGACGAAACTCGAAACGAAGCACATATTGCAAGCACAGGTGTGCGACTGTGTTAGCACAAAAACGAAACGGGAAACTAGCGATGCATCATATATCAAATAGGGCAGTCTTAGGACAGTTTTGAAATTTGGCTCAGAAATTCAATTAAACGTCCATAATTATCTTCAGTGTTGATGTAATTGGAACCAACCAAAAAAATACCATTTTTTTAAAAAGCCCACTTGAGAAACAACAACAAAACCCACCAAAAATCCCACTCTACTTTTCCTTTGAAGAATGTACTATGAAGTAAAAAATAAGATAAGCAGCATACTTGTGCAGTTAATAGTACATTTTTTAATGAAACAAAATGAATAGCAACGAAATTTGAAGGACTTGAAAAAAAGAGAAGAATTATTCGAACAGTTTGAGTAAATTCTACTGGGTATCTTCTTCAGCTCTGTAAAATCGGTATATTTTAATCAAATTTTCTGCCTTCCCTGCATTAAGCTGTTCCTGATTTTGGACCATAACAAACCAATTGTTGAAAAAACGCACAAGATGCTGAACTAGCAGGACATGTACATAAACTTGACGTGAAACTGCAGAGTTTGTGTGGGAGTGACTTTTCTCTCTTTGCTCTGCGCGTTCTTGCCAAGCCTTACCACTTTAGAGATAATTGACCAATAACACTTTACGAAAACAAAGATGGATACATTTGTTTACCCTCAAATTCGAATGCCATAATAGGTATAAGAAGCTATTATCGTGTAATTCTGAAATTGGTGATATTGCATGCATGGGCGCAATTTTGTTGCAAAATGTGGGGGGGCAGCTTGGTGTGAATCCAATACAGTCATCAGGTCGATGCAGAAGTGACGTTTCATATATACAAGTGTGTACTTTCCACGATGGGTGTAAGCAAGGAATCGATCAGCAAATTTTTAATAGGAAATCGATTTCATGTAAAATTACGCATCCTCAGTCCTGAAAATTGCAAGCAAAACTTACGTGTGAAAAGTTGAAAGGCTGAAGTAACAGCAGAAAAAAAACAAACTAAAGACTACAATCAAAATTTCGTAACACAAGCTCATAAATCATAACATCTTAACAAACTGGCTGCCGTCAAGAATACTAGTGGCGACAAAAAAAATTGACTCATGAAATAAGTGTTTACTCAAAAATTAAAAAGACGTTTACTCAAATAAATTAATGGCTGAAACATCTAACTAGTTGATGCTAATGACTGAAAAATTTCTCCAACTAAAAACTAACTCTTGGTGAAATGACTAACAACGGTAGAGAAAAATAGTAAGCCATGTGCGGGCAGTAAGTCTCTGGGGTACGCATTTAAACCTGCGACTTATTACAGCGCGATTCATATATACAGATTCCCAATCCTATTTCTGGAGGTGTTTTGAGAGCAATACTAATCACGCTTTGTCCTTGCAGATGATTTACATATAAATATATTTAAATTTGTTGCTGGACGCGGTGCTATAGTTCATAGTTCAGCCTGCTTCCATTAACAACGTATTTGGATGTAAATAAGCACAGCAATTTTGTATAAGAGATCAATTGGGTTTTATCAGAGCTGTCAGTTGGAGTGAATGGGCGTCGGAGGAGGGAGCCAAGGTCCCCCTGGATTTTGAAATTTTCAGCAAAAAAAGGTTCTTTTCTTAGTTTTGCGTGGGAAAAATCAAATTTAAGAACTTTTGGCCCACCCTGGAAAAATTTAGGAAAAATCCCCGGGTGCCCCCCTGGAAATAATCCTTCCGACGCCCATGTTGGAGTGCGCAAAATTGTGAATCGCATTGGTCGCACGTTCATATCACTCTTACATAGTTGCGTACGCAGAAAATTCCCGAGGGGGGTGCCAAGTTTCGTCACAATCGTGTAACGTCACAAATCAACTTTAGGACATTCTAGGGGGAGACGGGGGCATGCCCCCGAGAAAAGTTTGCAAAATTACACCAAAAATTACGCAAATTACACCTAAAAATACGCATTTGCACTTAAACATACGCATACTGTTCATAATTTTTTTTATTTTTAGGTTCTGAGGAGGGCCAAGGCACAGTGGCCCCCCCTCCGTACGCTAGTGCTCTTACAGTATAGAAAACGTTAGTTTTCATGCATTTTATAAGGAGTGTGGGTTACAGCGTGATTTGATGTCTTATTCAAGTCGCTTAACGTTACAAAGACGATACATATTTTTCTTGCACATTTCCGTTTATGATAAAGTTACAAATCTTTTTAATGCTACTGGGCATCATGCATGCAGCCCCCCACCCCTACCAAAATCTCCATTGATAATAATCCTCTTACCAGCAGCAAAAGCATTTGGCTTTAAATTAGCTTAGCCTACTTCACAAAATGATTTCAATCTATTTTTATTGTTGGTGGGTGGAGGATGTATCCTTTTCATCTACCCTTGTTGGCCCCTGCATACATACCCACACAGAGTTGTAAAAGGACCTCATTTTGAAACCTGAGCCCGTCCCCAGCCCGAATCCGGCTCGAGCCCGACATTTATTTTTGAAGTCCGATTTAGGCCTGAATGTCCAATTTACCGATGGAGTTCAGATATACGCAACTGCGTAGTAACAGAAAAGGTTGTGTGCAGTTGTGATTCCAGAATGAAAAAACTGGGGTTCACTGCGGGGCCATGGAAAAAAGTAGGGGAGCCAACATAAAATGTCTCTCCTGCATGGTGATTTGCCGTTGTAATTAAGATTGATTTGCTATGATTAAACCTATCAAACCCAATATAGGCTTGTGAATATCGTCAGAACCGTCGCCAGAAAATCTTCAAATCGTATAAAATTTTGCTGGCTGAGAGTTATCTGCTGTATATGTCAATCAAACGAACATGAACGTGAAATTAAGCAAAAATTGGGGGTCCCAAGCAAGGGGCCAGCCAAAAATCTGGGGGGCCATGGCCCACCCAGGCTCTCCCTTAGAACCGCCACTGGTTGTCAGCAGGTGTAGCTTTACCAAACCGAAAATAGCAACTGCACCTTGACCAAAGCATTAGCATAATCTGGCACAAACATAGCATGTTAGTCAACGATAATACTGTGGAATATAATGTATCTCAAGAAAAAAGAAACTATCTACGATAGCGCTATAGGCATAAAAGAAACTTTCTAGGATAGCGCTAAAAGAAACTTTCGAGGATAACGATTTAGACATGAAAAGCCGGCATGTAGGCTTGCAAATGTTTCGCACTTGGATGAAAACATTGCTGCATTGTGGGTTTGGTTAAACTCAAGTAAATCGGATGACTTGTGAACCAATGCATTCAGCACAAGCACAAAGCGTAAGAGTCACGGAAAAAATATCTTTTGGATTTGTTGGTCACCACTGTCGCGGCATTACAAGAAGCTAGGATAAATGTATATTTTATCCTTATTTCTGAGTCAAGCCCCACGTTTTGAGCTATAGGTCAATATACAGCTAGTAAATAAATGTAGGCTATCTTTCTGCTTCGAAATGTAGGCTACTTCTCCAACGTTTTGGTTGAAATCCTGTTCACCAATAGTTGAAAACAATCTTTTGCTAAACTCCCCATCCCAAAACTAAGTCTCCACAGTAGTGCTGCTTTTTGTGTTCGGCAAAAGCTTCGCAGAGATTTTCCCGAAAATCTAACTTTCTAACATTATATACACTAGCATCATTAAATTATACGCTGTCTGTTTCTGAATACGTGACAGCCAACGTTACAGCAAAGCCACTTACATTTCTGCACGAAACAAACCATGGTTGTACTGTGGTCTCTCACATGTGCAGCTGTAATTCTCACGCTATTACAAGAAAATAACCTTTCTATCAGTATACCGCACAGAGTAAAATGTCGGACATAAGCAGTTAAACATCTTGCACGTTCTGTAGAAACTTGAAAAGTGCTAAAAATTATTTTATCGAAGCTAAAATGTGTAAACTAACTGAATCAGTGATACCACACCAAACTCTATTTCAACATCAACTTGGCTTTGTGTGGCCACTAGCGTACGGAGGGGGTCACTGTGCCATGCCGCCCCCCTCAGACCCTAAAAATAAAAAAATTTATAAACAGTATGCGTATTTTTAGGTGCAAATGCGTATTTTTGGTGTAATTTTGCAAAATTTTCCCGGGAGGATGCCCCCGGATCTCTCTAGAATGGTCGTCCTAAAGTTGTTTTGTGACGTCACACGATTGTGACGAAACTTGGCCCCCCCTCGAGAATTTTCTGCGTACGCCACTGTGTGTGGCCTACCATCTAACGTGAAAAGCTCTTTACGCAAAACGTGGCAAACATGACTTTTATTCTTGAAACCTCTCCAAATGCAAAACCTAACAAGAAAAAAGTGGGGGGGCATGGCATGCAGGCATACGACCCAAACTCAGGTGCATTGTACCCGGAATTCGTGGAAGAAATGCCGTACGAAAGGTTAAAACTAACAAATTCACGACACTTTTGGGAAACTTCAACGCACACGTTGGGAACGATGCGTGAGTATGGAAGGGCGTGATTGGGCAACATCGTTTTGCTGAGTAAATGATAACGGGGGGCCAGTGCTGTAACAACGCACTGTGCATCATGAACACTTTCTTCCAGCACAAAGATGTGCATAGGTATATACTGGTTCAGAAATTCATTGAGTCATCTATCGGTCAGACGGTCACTCGTTGATTTCTGCATAGTTTTGACTAATTCTATTCAGTGTTGGATGTTTGTGTCAAAAGTGGTGCAGAACTGTCGACCGATCACTACCTGGTAGTCTGAAACTTACGTCTTAAGAAATCAACAGGGCCTACACAAACGCGCAGGTCTAGAGTTTCTACCGAATAAAAGAGGCCATGGTGGACGAAGATGTAAGAAAGACCTTCGCAGACAGCGTATCGTCTTTGCTCCGATAGCTCCCAGAATGCACAACGGTGGAGTGGCAGCTGTTTAAAGCAGCTGTAGCTTCATCAGCTGCTCGGGTATGTGGACGGAAACGACTCGATGTGGCGAATAATGGCAAAAAACTAACCCCGTGATGGAACAAAGAGGTGAAAAATGATATTAAATCAAGGAAAGTAGCCTACAAGGCCAGGCTTCAGATCAATGGCGAATCTTCTTTGTATTCGCGGTACGCTGAGGCGTGAAAGTCCGAAGCACTCACGGTGAAAAATTCCCAACTGCAATCTTGCGAAGATTTCGGACATAAACTGGATTCCAGTTACTAGTAAGCCAACAAAGCATTCTGGGAAATCATCTGGCGTCTTCGCGGCAAAAGATCTCCTACTGCAGGGCCGTCGACAGCGGGGGGCCAGTGGTGCCGCCACCCCCATTTGAAATTGGTGCCCCTCATTTCACGTTTGGCCCCCCGGTTGCTACATACATCCAATACTGTATTTTAAAAATGTGTCCCCCCCTTCTGGTTTTTGGCCACTCCTGGTTTTTGGCCCCCCCCTGCTGCTACATCCTGGCGACAAGCCTGTCCTACTGTTGATCCATAGGCGTACGGGAAGGCATTGTACTGGGGGGGAGGAAAAAATTTGCCCTGGAAATAAATAATTTGCCCTGAAACTAACTTTTTTAGTTTAATCCGAATGGGGCCTGAAACCTTTTGTAAATATACACTGAGTACACTGTATTGAAATATTTTTCACCATTCAGGATTTTTGAGCAACTTCCGTTTGCCCTGTAAAACAGTTGCCCTGAATCCACTGTATTGAATATATTTTTTATCATTCAGGATTTTAGCAACTTGCTCTTGCCCTGAAAATCACAGTTTACCCTGAAATTTTTCACTGTATTGAAATATTTTTTATCATTCAGGATTTTTGAGCAACTTGTGCTTGCCTTGAGAACAGAGTTTGCCCTGACATTTTTCACTGCATTGAATCAGTCGCGTAGCCAGCCCAAAATTTGGGGGTCAAAATGTTTGATTTTAGTCAAATAACACTATTTTGCTTGGAAAAACGCCTCTCAAAGCACAAAATGACTATATTTTCTAAAAATTTGGGTGGGGCCATGGCCCCTTTGTCCGCCCTGGCTACACCTATGTAGTGAATATACTTTTTACATTCAGGATTTTCGAGCAACTTGCACTTTCCCTGAGAAACAGAGTTTACCCTGAAATTTTTCAAGCCGGGGGATGCCATCACCCCACTTCGTACGCCTGTGGTTGGATCCACCAAAGATCAAAATGGTGTCCTACTCAACGACGAGGAGGACATCGTTGGCAGATGGAGAGAGTATTTCAAAGATTTTTAAACCCACAATCACTTCCACACTCTTGGACATATAGGATGTGCGTTTGGGTGAGGAAATTACAGACCCTGCAGCCCAAGTCTTCCTAATAGCTGCAGGTTGCGATGAAATCTGACTTGAAATGCTCGAAGCCTTGAACAGTGTAGTTCTTAGCATTACTCGTGTGCGTGTCAAGTGGTCTGGTTTTTGCAAAAGCAGTGAAAGATTGGCGAACTGGGGTGATCATCCGCACACACAAGAAGGGTGACGGGAGAGAATGCACAAACATCCGAGGCATCTCTCCTTCGCCTCCCTGGAAATCTGTACGCCAAGTGCCTTGAAAAAAGATGCCGCAAGTTGGGTTGATTTTATTTGGCGATAATTAGTATTCCAGCAAGAAAAACAAATTAGCGCAAGGACGCCAGCGCATTGAAGGAACCGGAAGTCTATCGAGTCGATGCCCCTCAGCAGTTGAATTAGCTACTGTCCAGATTCAACTCGTGCTGTTACATATGCGTGGAAATGAGCTGCTAGATCAATGGTTCTCAAAGTGGTCGATATCGACTCTCCGGGGTCAATTGGACCATCCAAGGGGTCGATAAATAGTCAAGGGGTCGAATGGGAGTCACTGAATGGCCAGGGGTCAATGAAAAACTGCTGGGATTTACTGGAGATATGAAACCTCCAATTCAAAATTATTGTTAATCGGGCAAGGAATGCAAACAGCCTTTTTCAACAAATCAAACAGAATTAAGAGGGCTGATCAAATCTCAGCTACAGTAGTTTAAAAGGACATTCCAGGGGTGGCCAAACTTGCTCCTTGTATGAGCCGCAAATCGTAAAACCCGAGTTGCGAAGAACCGCAACATAAAAATCTAAAACACGAATTTTTTGCAATCTGCGCTTCTGTGACATCATCATTTTTTGTAACGACTTGCAAAAGTAATACTGCACGGCAAGCTAGTAGCCACAGTCAGGGACGGATTTAGGGAGCGCGGGGCCCTAAGCCATCTTAGTTTTTGGGGTCCCACGCAGGTGTGACCTATTTGGCCATTTGTCTAAAAACCTTGAAAGTATGCCCCTCTTATGCGTAGGGCCCCGTCAAAAATTTATCTTTTGTGGTGCCGACTTTGGTTCTACAATTGCCTTAGATCTTCAACAGAAATTGAAGCCTTTACTTCTTCTCTGGAACAAATGGCAATGCGATCTTTTCCTGGAATTTATGGCTCTTTCGTGTAGTTCAGAAGTTCTCTTCGTTAAATTTCCGAGATTTCTAGCGTTTTTTGTAGGTTTATTCTCCAGATACATACATTTTCATAGAGGACCGTGTTGCTGCCCTCAGAAATATCCTCTAGTTGTCGATCTGATGAGCTGTACGTAAACTCCTTTGTTATAGTAACCACATATTTTATGGAACAAACAAGCACAATCCATTCAGTGGACACAGGGTTTACTTATGCCTTTTTAAGTTGTCATTTTCCAAGCAATACAAAGTACAGCGTTTTAATCCTCTTAGACCAGAGGTCACCAACCTTTTGAAACTGCGAGCTACGTCTTGTGTACCGATTAATGCGAAGGGCTACTACTAGTTTGATACACAGTTCTGAAATAAAAATTTTGCTCAATTTACCTTTAATTATTTTAGTATTGATATTTGTTAATGTGAAAACATGCATCATGCTAATGTTATTTTTAGAACAGGCCCGCGGGCGACCTACGTGGTCCTTGCGGGCGACCCGGTTCCCGCGGGCATAACGTTGGTGATCCCTGCCTTAGACTGACGGTAAACAGCATGAAAACAAGCTTTGCACAGCAAAGTATTGTCGCAACACCCTCAGCTAACCATAGGAAGTAAGCCCAACGTAGACACGTTTTTCCAAATAAAACTCACGAGAAACTGTTCTAGCTGATTTACCTAACATAGGCGTGTAGAGCTTCAACAAGTAATCTCTGTTTGCGGGCAATCTAGTTGATAACAACCAAACGTAGCATCCAATACTGACAATATTGCTTTTCGTCGGAGTTCTGCAGTGCCTGGCTGTTTTGATTTGTTGCGAGCTTTTTTGTCTGGAAGATTGAACAGTACTTTCTTTTTCATTCTTTGCTTGTGACCATATGCGTAGCCAGGGGGGAAATGGAACCATTCCCCCTAAATTTCTAGCATATTTTGTCATTCTATGCTTTGACAGGCAATGTCCAAATAAAATACTGTTGCTCGCTTTAAGTCATAGTATTTGGCCCTCCCAAAAGAATTGTGAGCCGGCAACGCTACTGCTTATAACCACTTTCATACAGACGACCTGCATCTCTCTCGCGCCCTGCCATGTTCCTCAGAATTAAACGTTTGACACAGCACTTCCTTATTTGATGTTCAATCTTCCACTGACAACAAGCTCCCAACAACGCAAGACCGCCAGACACTGCAATATTATAATTCTTATATTGCGTAGCAAACAATATTATCGTGTTGTTAGTGTACTGATAGTCTAGACTAGACATTTGCATTTTCGCTCGTTTCAAAGTAAATTGTGAAGTTATGCCTCCTCACAGTTTCGCAAATTTTAAGTTAATAATGAGTCGTCATAGGAAGGAGTTGCGCGGGGCCCCAAAAGCGCGGGACCCTAGGCCATGTCCTATGCGTAAATCCGTCACTGACCGCAGTACCACTTAACAATATTTCTACACTTTGCGATATGTAGAAATAAAAATACAATTTTTCGGAAATCTCAAAGATCAGCGGTTTGGCCACCCTTGGTACATTCAATTCGAATAGTTTTTTATGAAATCATCCATTGTGATGACATTATGAAAACTGTTCTGTTTGTTACGTCACAAACAATATTGTAGTGCATGTGTCGCGGTTCGGCAGTTGTTAGACTGGCAGTCAGTGTTGACAGATGTGCTATTTTTCCGCCAAATTTGACTATTTTTGAATTTGGTTGGTGGGTAAAATTTGCGTTTGGCGGGTGGCGGATTTTTTGGCTATTTTGGAAAAATTTCTGCGGAAAATTTGGCGGATTTTTGTACAAGATTTAGACTAGTGTTTGGTTTATAAAAATATAAAAATCCACTTAATAATGTATACTGCCGCCAAATTCATTGTTTCTGAATGTGTAAGGACGTTTGTACCAGCGCCGACTGCTTCAGTCCAATGGAAACCCTATGGGTGGTTAAGCTTCAGTGACCAGCTCGACCCATGACAGGTCGATGTAGTTGACGCGTGCTGGACTGCATTGAATCTACCTACTCAGAGAATAGGCGGTCTGGAAAGTCCTAAGTTGCATAAATACTGATAAAATTATTCCAGAGAACATGGTTATAAGCGATCCTATTAATTTTAACAGCTTTAAGTTTGATGTTTTATGAGAAGCTAAATGGAAGAATGAGACGTTTCTGCCCAGTTTCGGTTAGAAAATCAAAACAATGATACTGTAGATTAACGAGTTGTAAACCACTATTTGTACAGATTGTTTTGTGAAATGTTCAATTGTGAATAACGATCTACAGTTATTGGAATTGAATCATCACCTTATTGATGCCAGCCGCCAGGTTTCCAACTTAGTTTGTTCTAAAACACTCAGCTTCTGGGGCTGATGTTGTTAGTGATAAAGAAGTGGCGTCAGGTTTCAAAGAATGTGAACGGATGAACGGTTTTAAGCAATGGATTCAAAAAATGCAAAGTAATGCTAAAAAATCCCTGTGCAAGTTTTATTGCTGTGAAATCAGAACACATCGATCTAATTTAAATAGCCATGATGTTTCTAATAAACACCAGTGTAATGCCATTCCCCATTATGCCATGCCTAGGACGGTGACTAGTTAAACTGTAGTTTTCAAAAAAGTTATGACAACAGTAATGAGTTGTTTCGTTTCGCATTTGTACATAGTTAAATGGCGGAAGCTGTTGATATATGTTATAATCTTTACGTAAGGTGCGATGATATGTACACTATCTACAGCGACTGCCTTTACAAACTGGTTTTACAAAGATTACATGGTTTCTAAATGCGCCAGAGACTAATTTTTTACCGTCCACGGAATTGACAAACTGAAATTTTTAGTGGCTTTCAATGTTTTTCGTTAGCTTTTAGATTTGGCTATTTTTGGTTACAGGTTTTTGCCAATTTTGGCTATTTTTGGCTAATTTTTTGTGAAATTTGGCTACAAAGTTTTTTCAAATCTGGCAACACTGCTGGCAGTACAGGAGTAGGCTACGCAGTAGGACGGAGAACAATTGCTGTTTTATGTGATGCTTACATCTATGGTTCGAAGCATATTTTCGGATTGTGTATTATTTTATCATGCATTTCAAGTAAAAAGTACTCAAATTTGTTTTGACACATACTATCCTTGTATTAATAACTGTTGGGTTAGGTCATGGGGTCTACAGCAAATTGTATACTTTAATTGGGGGTCAACGTACAGAAAAGTTTGAGAACCACTGTGCTAGATGATCAACACAGTTGCGCAGGGAGTGTTGGGTCGCAACCAGTCTCTCTCGTTGGGTCAGGTACTCAGATTCACAAGGTTGTGGGCTGGGCAGAGAAAGTACAAACCCAGCTCAAATGAAGATAATTGAACCAAAGCTATAGGATACCCAGTGCGGTTTTCGTCCTGGACGTAGCAGAACCGTCGCCAGAATGGCTTCAATATGGGGACTTTACGTTTGTGCGGGGGGGGGCTTTAGATTCGTGCACGGGGAGCTTGACATAGAAATTTGACAAAAATTCCACTAACTTATCGTGTTTCATATTTCAATTTGGGGGGGATAACCCCCCAAAAAAAACTCGTGGCGACGGGACTGGGACGTAGCACCACAGACCAAATTTTCGCTCTCCAGCGAATTTTCGAGAAGTCTTGGGAGTGTGCCAAAGACGTTTACACATGTATTGTCGGCCTTGAAAAAGCATTCGACAGGGTCCCCCTTGAAAAGCTTTGAGGGCTGAGAACGTACGGCTTTGGCGACTGCATGTTACTCGCCGTCAAATCACTGTATTCCTGCTCAGACGTTTATGTCCGTGTCTGCCGAGTTAAAATCACAACTGTTCACTGTGGGTGTTGGACTCCAACAAAGGTGTGTGCTATCACCACCTCTCTTCATTGTCTAGTTTTTTCACTCTCCAACGAAGGAATGTTTTGAAGAAGCTGTGTTCCTGTACGTCCAGTTCAGATTACAGTCTTAATAGTTTGCTCACCTGTCGTAGTTTGTGGGGTTTTTCTGTTTTTTTAATCGTTTTTTTCAAAACCGATATTACGCCGCAATAAGACGGGGTATATCGACAACTCTTTTGTTACGCCAGATATTTTTCTGTTTGTTTGAAGATACTGCTTTCGCATTAATTAAAATATTGTGCTGCATGAATATTTGAGTTATGCAAAAGTTGTTGACAACTGGGATAGAACATATCTAATCAACTGATGTAGCACTAAACTTGCGAAGATTATGATCAAATAATTTTGACACTAATTCGATATCTTTTTACCTTGGTTCGCTTGCAGCCTGTTCTGAGAATGACAAAAAGTGTAAAAACATATTGCTTAGAAAGCAAAATAACTAAATTGTTGACAGTACTGTTTGAAAAGTTATCAGCAAATATACTATCAAATGTGAAAAGCAAAATTTTCAAAAACTTCAGAAAATTTTGGTGCTTTTTATTTTGATTTGAGGTCAGCACGAAGCACACGTGGTAGTTTAGTGTCAAGGAGGAATGCAGGATGAATTAGTAGGAACTTTAATCATTTTCCTCAAGAGAATCTTTGACTCTACTTAGAAATTACGCTGCAAAAAAAGGGACAGCTAGTTTCGTTCAGCCACAAAGCATTCGTTTCATAAAATTTGTCAAACCCACATGCTCTCGACAATATGAGTGATTTTAAAAGCAGTGCATTCATAGAAGATAGCAACAGCATGATCGCATCTTGCTGGAACCAGGGTCGTGTTTGCGCCCCACTATGCCTATCCCAGCAACTAGCAGTGTACAGTAGTCTCAAGATGTGGAAGAGGGTACTGAAAATGTTTGACTTTATTTTTCAGCAACACATGAAGAAAAATGGAATTGAGCAACGTCAGGCTGGAATTACAAACTTTTCTTGAGGTTAGTCACAGCACAACAGCTTTACGATTTACTTTTCATAGCCGCTTCTTTAATCGCAAAAATCTGGTTGACCACTGTAGTTGAACCTTGTTTTCTGAATCGCAGCAGACTGCAACGAGTCTATCACAAAAATACAGATGTTGATTATGGAAGTAAACGATGTAATGAAGAACCAAAAGAACAAATAAGCCAGAGGTAGCCTAATTTAAATCTGTAGTGGCGTTTTACCTCCTCTCAAAAGTCTAGACCACTGCTTAATTTTCGCAGACGTAAACTATGAAATCTCTCTAAATGACGTTCTTTTCTCACTCCTCTTGGACTTCATAATAGCCAACTCAATGGATGTTAACCCTGCCTTACAAAATATTACTGACGTCGTCAACCAGAACACTAAAGCTTTTATCCCAACCAATACCAGCACATCAAAAACGAAAACCTAACCACTGGATGACTAGGAACACTTTACCACTTCTCCAAAACTGTCATAGGCTGTCCAAGTGCTGACTTAGACAGACATGGGGTAATCGTAATCATCAGTCGTAATCGATTGCAGTTTTTTGAGTAATTGTAATCGATTGAACTGACCAAAAATGAAATGTAGTCGATTGCATTGTCAATTTAATCGTAATCGGTGATTACTTTGATTTAACGATTAAACTTGGAAATCTTTACCCTACATCATTGTGCGATGAACCGCGGTTGTGGTGACTGGTTTTTATCCTTTATTATCGTTAGTTATGGTTATATTTCAGGGCAGGCTATTTGCTCGTCTGTGTGGGTTGAATCCAGATAGCCCAGTGGAAAGCACAGCGTTTGAGCGAATTCTCGCTTTGTTCCATCTACCCATCCTGTTGACCGCCAGTAACGTAGCGAGTCTAGTGAGACGTAGCAACAAAAAGAAGAGCTTTACATAAAAACGGGTTGACACTTCGGCAACAGAATATCGGTACGTTACGAGGAGAGGTGTTGGTTTTAGTTATACATATTCAGAGTGAACTTATGAATGTAAATGCTGGAGTAGGCTATGTGTATAATTAGTACAGTAATTTATATACAATAGGTTGAGTTGAGTTTATTTGGCAGAAGTTAAGAATTTCAAAGACGAGAAAGAAATCATAGCAATTGCAAAAACGCCGGGGCACCGAAAAAACCGCAAGGTTATCGAGTCGTTGCCACTTGGCTGGTCGATTAAGGTGCACAGCAAGCCAAATTTACATCGAATCGGATAGTCTATGTGGGAAAGAGCTGCCAGATGATCAACACAGTTGCGCAGGGAGTGCTGGGTCGCAACCGGTCTCTCTCGGTGGAACAGGTGCTCAGATCCGCAAGGATCTGG
>Ga0210059_1008914_pt1 | contig 15745 bp, 12 predicted proteins | sample Ectturendosymbi2_FD_188042 | JGI IMG/M metagenome (GOLD analysis project Ga0210059, IMG submission 188042) | Ecteinascidia turbinata endosymbiont from Florida, USA - Sample 2 (SPAdes) (version 2) | ecosystem: Host-associated > Tunicates > Ascidians > Unclassified | place: Key West, Florida... | reverse complement strand
ACCTTTTACTAGTCAAGCTTCAAATACCTGAAATATCTGTAGAAAAAATGAGTATTCATAATACTCAAAAATTGCCATTTCTGCTACGTGATAAGAAGCATGGATGTAGCCTTGCTTATTAACAGTTGTTTCAGCACTACAGCAATAATACAAAATTACTTTGTAAGCTGAGAAAAAAATGTCCTATAAATTACAAGATGTAGTGTGGTGTGTTCCCTGCTATAACAATTGCATGCTGTCTTATTTTCTGATTTGTCTAACCTTTTCAACTCAGAGATATAAAAAAGACTACTTTTTATTCATTTGTGGCATTTTCAAAAAATTACCAATATAGCAAATACTCCAATCTCTAAAAACCATCATTTGATCATTTGGTATAAGTAGGCTTATTTGCTCTTATTTGGTAGGGTCTTCTCAGAACTTTTTGGAAGAAATTTTAACCCGCAATTGTTTAGGTATAGAAGTTGTTTTGAAGCTTTCTTTATTTGCTCATTGGAGATGGTGGTGGGTCGCTTTGACAGGACAGTAGCCTACTTACACATTACAGTTGCTTTTGGGGGCCTCTTTGACAGCATAGTACATTAACATTACAATTGCTGTTGCTGGCCACTCTGAAAGCAAGGTACTTTCACATTACAGTTGCTGCTGGGGGCCCCTTTGAAAGCAAGGTCCTTATACATTACAATTGCTGTTGGTGCCTCTTTGAAAGCAAGGTACTTAAACATTACAATTGCTGTTAGGGGTTCCTTTGAAAGTAAGGTACTTACATATTACAATTGCTGTTGGGGCCTCTTTAAAAGCATGAAATTTTACATTATAATTGCCGCTGTGGCCCCTTTGAAAGCAAGATGCTTACATATTATAATGGCTGTTGGGGGGGCCTCTCAAAGCAGAGTACTTACACATTACAGTTTCTTTTAAGGGCCCCTTCAATGAAGTTTAAATGCAGAGTACTTACACATTTCAGTGGCTGTTGGGGGCCCCTTTGAAAGCAGAGTACCTTCAAATTGCAGTTGCTGTTGGGGGCCCCTTTCAAAGGAAAGTACCTACACAGTACAGTTTCTGTAGGGGGCCCCTTTGAAAGCAGAGTACTTACTTATGATCTGCTTTGGGGTACATTATATGTGTGAATAATATGTCTTTCATCAAAACAAAGGAAAATTTATGCGCGTAACACCTCAAGGGGGGCCCCCAAAAAGGGGGGGCCCGAGGCAAGTGCCTCGCTCGCCTCCCCTTAAACACACCACTGGTCGTGACCCATAAGTTTAAACCACATTCTTTCGTCTAATGCAGCTATGTCCAACCCAAATGGCTTACTGAGCCAAAAATTGTGTCACTGTTTTAACGAGGGCCGCACATTGAATGACATACTGGTGAGAGCCGCACATTGAATGGCTTACTTTGATCTTAACAAACTAAATTTACCTTATGCTAATGTACTGCAAGAGTTCGAATCCTAACTGCAATGGTAACAGACGTGATAAAGTGGCACTGAGGACCACCCGCATCAAAAATGTCAAATTCAAGATTATTAAAATAAGGACAGGTTGTCAGTATGCAGGATACTTTCACTACAGCGAACGCCTGAACTGGGCTGCGGCTTGGACATATCTGGTCTAATGTGAAAGAAGCGTAACATAACGTCACCATCAATCTTCAGTGTGGTTTGCAACCAGGGCCGCAAGCAACTGATATTTTCGGGGAGAAATAGCAAAATGATTGTAATTTGTTGCAGTACTATTTTTTGGGGAGGCAAAATGATTGTAACTTGTTGCTGTACCTGACAACTAAACATGCAACTGCCCGGTTGCCCAGCCCCTTGTTGCGGACCTGTTTGCAACTGTTGGGTTGACATAACAGGTGGTGGAAAGTTGAGCGATGTATTTGTAGTTTTTTCCATGGCTATTGACGTGGTCCAAGTATGAAAACCGCATCCGTCTACTCAAGTTTGTGATACACGATAGGCTGTTTGTTTGCCTCAAATATTCGACATACTTTACAGCTTAAAGAAAGAATGAGTAATTGCCTGTTCATAAGAAAAGAAACAATGAAGAGTTACAGAAGGGAAAAGATGACTGTAGTCCTGAATGGACCATTTAAAAAACATAGAAATGGTGCTAAAGAAGGTAAAGGGTCTATGACCATGAATTATACATTAGACAAAGGCGCAGTCATTTAAGTGCAGTTCAAGAAAGTGCGGCTTGTTTTTCACAGAAAAAGTTGACCCATGGAAAAACCTTGAAAAAAGAAGCGAAATCATGTCAATATGTCGCCGCCAACATTATGCAGTCCGAGGAATCGACGCAATAAAGCCGAGGTCTTCCTCGATGGATTTCAATCACAGAAAGACTGTTGCAGAAATCAACGAAACAAATACTGTCGCAGATAATCGCAGCAAACCAACTGAGTAGCGAAGCAGAACGCCACCTCAACCAGCTTTATGTGAATTATAACGTATCCTGCTGCGTTAACGATAAGTTCATGTTTTGCAGACTATACCTAGGATGAGATCGTGTAGGCGCTTAAACCCTGACCCTAACAGCTTAAAGCATACATTTACAAAAGTAGATTGCAGCATTCACTGACAGTCTGTGGTAACTCTATCTTCAGAGGAAGAATTTAAATTTTTGTGTCCAGCCCCGACATCCTACAAAATTTGAGTCGCTGGCATCAGACGTACTTGCGCACGAAACTGCTGTCATGCCACGTTCCGTGCTCCATAGTTTGTTGAGTAAATTTTCTGCGCCCTTAAGCAACCCGTCCTCCATTGTTCGAGCAGAAAACAAACTGACGAGTGTTAACGGCATATAGTGCAGAAAGGGTGAAGATTCTCTTGCAGTCCAGCATACAGCCTTTTTTATGAGCAGAATACTTACAAAATTAGTTAGTTACAAATATACAAATATTGCTGAAATTTAGACCTTGAACATCTATTTTTAGCGTACAAACTGAATCGATAGCCACTGGAGAAAATTTGGGGTCTTTCACACCTAAATTAGGTATCAATCTCCTTAAATAAATGTTTACCCTTGTTTTGCCTCTGACATATAAGCCTACTTATAAAACATCAGCAAAACTGATAAACGTTCATGGTAAAGTCCACTTATCGGCACGGCTCAGTCTAGAATCAACTACCAAATCTCACACAACTCAGAAGAAATGTTCCTAGTTGAAGAAATGAAAAACAATTCAACATAAGTTTTGGCAAACATTACATATTGTTTTGACCGTCTATTGCGTTTTCCTCTGCATCTGTTTGCATTGCATCCTCGGTTCTGCATTCTGTCGTTATGCCTCACAGTAACATATTTGAAAGTGAGAAGTTTTCGTGCTAAGAAAAGTAATTACTTTTGCGTCGTTCTGCGTTTACTGCGTACTGCACGTAACTGATCAATGCTATTGCCCTTTAATGTTAAGCAATCGCATAAAAAAGTAGCAAAGATCGTTGCCAGTTGGCTTGATTTTCAAGATTGTTAGCTGCGCTGGGCGTGTGAGGTTACCTAAAATATGCCGACTTTTAAAGCTGTCTTATTTCTCCTGAAAACAAGCTTCTCAAGACTTGTGCTATGAGGTCGGGTTGGATTGGAGAGGAAACTCGACCCAAGCGGGGCTAACACTACAAAGAGATCAACCCGGAAAAATCCATCTACCATTTGTCAATTCTCAACTTAGGTACGTTTATTTCGAGATCCTAAATAACAGAAGTTTGGAACAGTGACTGACTTGTAAAGCAATCTTGATGCGGCAAGTAAAGTTCCATATCGAATAATGGGAGGATCCACAAGGAAAAGGTCACATGACAAATATTTTTAAATGCCGCATGATCCAAGGGAGACAGTTCTCTCGAAAAAGAATTGAGTTGCTTTTCGATAAAATCTATCACCTTATCGATTTCACAGAGCATGTAGAAGTTCAAAGATTTTTTGAAACAAAATTGGCCTCAACCTTCACGTAACTACAACAAAAAGCTATTTTTATAGACAATTTCGACACACAATACGGAAAATGTGTGCCTACTTTGAGAACTACATCGAGAAATCCCCCTTTTTCTTATGACAAATATAAGCTCCATGTTTTTACGCTGAAGAGCAATATGGAACATAACACCACGCTATAGTCTCAGCACAGACTGTGCGATTGACAAGATATATGCCACAACATGTTAATTCAATAGGATGTCATTTATCAGTTCTCCGCAGTGCGTGTAAGTTTGCTTTGGACATACTTTGATTTTTATGAAGTAAAACTATACTTACACAGCACGTAAACTCCATTTGCGTTTTGTTTCCACCTTGTCAAAATTGCTTTTAAGCGAAAGCTTGCCGCGGCTCGAAACAGATGAACGACATGGAGAAGAAAAATGTTTTGCCAAACGTAAACGCAAAAATCGTGCTGAAATTGAAAGGTCTGACAGAACATGTCAGGATGGCAGCTTTTGTTAGAACTGCTATAAAAATTCGAAAACACAGAATCTGACACGCTATCTTTTCACTTCACCTTTTGACGGATGTGTGCTTCAGACAAAAATCTGCATCTCTCACACCGTATTTTTGTTGAAATCCTGGATATATGCACAATAAGATAATCTTTAACACGACATGTTCATTTTTTACAATTATAAAAGGCTGTTATTTTTTATGCAAACTTTACATTGGAAAATGCAAACCCTGCGAAATTTAGGGCGTGTTGAAAAAAGCTTATACAGTGCCACGGTAATCTTTGCCGAAAGTAGCCTGTTCGCGACATAGGGGAATCGCGCAGTGAAGTCGAACAGAGCAGAGTATGTCTACATGTTTTATTTTTCTCGGCATCCTAAAATCGGTGAAGTGCATGAAAGTACAAAATCAGGGGTGTAGGAGGCGGAGGTGCAGGAGGTGCAAGTGCACCCCAAAAGTTTCGATCTGACGAAACCCGGGCAAAATCCCTGCAAATCAGGGCAATATCTTCAAAATTTGGGCAAACTCCCTGAAAATGCGGGAAAAATGGCGCCCAACGTTATTTAAATTCAATAGATGGCACCCAACGTTTGCAGAATCACATGAAGACCTTTTTTTCGGAGGTCATCCCAAAGAAAAATCTTCATGATCTGCGTGGGAGAAAATATTCGCACAAAAAGTTGCCCGAAAACGTTTGGGCAAGTTTGGGGAAATTCGAGCAAAAATCTTTCGCATCCCAAAAATTTGCCTGCTCCTACACCTACGTACAAAATAATTTAGAAGTCACCTACATTGAAGCTGAAATGTCTGTTTCAGAAAAATTGAAAACCACCTGCACAGTTCACACCGGGTAGAAAAGCGGCATAACAGGAAACACATTTGCAATGCAAGTGTATATAGTGATGTGGTCAACAAACAAATGACAGTACAGTAAATTTATGAACGTGGTTTTCTTTCTGTTACTAATGTTGCTTCGTAGTAGTTGCCACCAAGTATACTTTCAACTAATCAAATTAAAAATTTTGGCCGCACATTGAATGACTCGAAAAAAGCTTGGTTAACTCTTTTGATGAAATTGTCTATTATTTAGGCTTTCATGTTTCAGTGCAGGTTGGCCGACAGAATTGCACAGCCTTTGACAGGAACATGTTCCACAAGGGCGTTTAACTGAATAGATGGAGATGAATTGTTGCATGCTTTGAGTTAAAACCTTTTCTGCCTCACATATCAATAACTCAAAAAGAAGCGAATTCTACGTATTTGAAAACGATCTCTCTGCGCCTGAGCATGATTGCTGAGGCGCGGTCATCGAAATTATTTCTCAATCCTCGCATCGACCAGAAGTCCATCTTCTAGTGATATCTGTTCTTTTGATTATTCGCCAACGTTTCGCCCATCTTTTCATAGTCAGTGTAGTCAGTATATGACTTGAATGGCTGGGCGTAACGTCGACAAATAGTCTTTCTTCTGAAGTCTTTGTTCTCGTTTATTTGCAGACGTTTCGCATTCCTTTTCACGTCAATGTCAATTTATTCTTGCTAACAGGCTAACCCCCATACATAAGTGTGTTAACCTGTTGACAGGAATATGTTAACGCTGTCACCCGGCGAGGTGATATAAGCTATAAGGAGCCAAAGGAGCAAAAGTAAAACCATTCCAACACCTTCCGTTACATAGTGAGACAATGTGAGCCTCGCATGTAAAACAAGCAAACTCGTGATGTTTCAAACTAGTTTCAAGTGATCAAAGTTGATTCAACCTTTTTGCACGAATTCTCCTTGTTACTAATGCGCGCATGTCAAACATCGTGTTCAAATGCTTTTACGGCAGAAATATGGTGATGAGAGCTAGCTGTCAAACGTATTGCATGCTAATAAGTAAAAGTAAACAGAAACTACAAGTTACGTAGTCGTCTATATCCGGTGATAAAAGACTTACGACTTTATGAAATACAGTACCGATAAAAGGCTCGTTTAAATGATAGTTCAATTTGTGGTCAATTTGCAGATTCCTTGTGAACCACATTATCAACACATGGAGCCCATCATGTAAAGTCAACCCCGTATATGGAAGAACAGAAACATAGCTTTGTTCGCAGCTGTTGGATTACGTACAGCATTTTGTGGGTTTTATCCGTCAAAAGATAAATTTCCAACGTATCTTTGGCAATATAACTCACATAAAATGGTGAGTTTATGTTAAAACTGCTTTTATGCATTACACCAAGATCTTAAAAAGGTGACCACTCTCTCAAATGCAACTTCAAACTAAGTTTAACCCTTCAAGTGGTTAAGAAGATCCTGTCAAATTTTGTGCATTTTGCAGAACAACATTTTTGTCTTTGTACTGCATACGTTAAATGATATTAGAAGTACAAAGCAGAGAAAACAAATAAAAACCAGAAGTCAGGAGAACCTATATGTACCAAAACTTCTGGGAGTTTTCTTTTCGACACATTACTCTGCGCAAGTCAGCATTTTCTAAAATATAAGCTAAGGTCAAGATTGCTATACACGGTAAACTGCTTTTTTAATTCACAGATGCAAAGTAATATGTAAGGTTGGTCAACTTTGGTTAGATTAGCGTTGTCAATATGTCAACTTTGTTTTGAGATTAACGTTGTTATTATATTGCATTTTTTCTTGGTAGCGTTGCAAGTAATCATTTCTTTTTTGCCGCTTTTCAAAAATTTATGTTTGTTTAATGTATGGGCGCAATTTGGTGGGGGACACGGGGGACGTGTCCCCCTACTTTTTTAGACGGGGGGGACATGATATGCCATGTCCCCCCACCTTTTCTCGTAGGTTTTGTATTTGGAGAGGTTTCAAAACTAAATGTGACGATTGTCACGTTTTGTGTGAAGACTTTTTCATGTTAGATGTTACACATAGCTATCTTGATGTTGAAACAGAGTTCGGTGTGGTGTCACTGACTCTGATATTTATATAAACTTTTACTTCAAAAATGATCTTTAGCATTTTGCAAGTTTCTAGAGACCGCAAAAGATTGTTAACTGCCTCTGTCCGACATTTATCTAGTGTGGTTTACGGCAAGAAATGTCACTGTCTTGAAACAGTGAAGTTTAACGGCTGCACACGTGAGAGACCACAGTACAGCCGTGATTTGTTTCGTGCAAAAACGTTGGCTAATTGGCTTTACTGTAACGTTGGTTGTCACGCATTCAGAAAAAGACAGCGTAAAATTTAAGGATGCAAGCGTAGCCTATAATGTTAGAAAGTTACATTTTCAGGCAAACCTCTGCGAAGTTTCTGCCGAAAACAAAGAACAGCACTATTGTGGAGACTTAGTTTTAGGATGGGTAGTTTTGCAAAAGACTGTTTTCAACCATTAGTAAACAGGTTTTCCATCAAAAGTTTAGAGAAGTATTGACCTAGTTGTATATTTTCCTATAACTCAAAACATAATGACTTGGCTAGGAATTAAAGATAGCTTATACATTTAGCCTTTTTTCTTGTATGTCACACGGGTGACCAACAAATTCAAAAGATATTTATACCCACAATGCACCAATGCTTTCATCCAAGTGCGAAACATTTGCTTACGCATGGTAACCTACGCATGGGTGGCCGAACTATTTTCAAAGTGGGGGAAACAAGTGCACGTCAAAAAATTTAAAACATTTTTATGATTTGAATTGGCAACTGTGACGCCACAAGCACTGGACTATGACGTCATTAACTTTTGTCAGCATGTTTAAGCAATTTTTTTCAAAATTTGATAAGCCCTCAACGGCCCCTATCTACACAACACCCTATCTATCATGCACTACACTGTGTTGAACACATAATTGTAACTACAAGTTGTTCTTAGTCTTACATAAAAACAATTTACTTTAACAATGGACCCAATACGAATTGTGTTATTTAAACTTATTTAGGCAAAATTCGAAATTTAAAAGTGGGAGGGCCAGGCCCTGCAAGAAAAAAAGTGGGGAAGCCTAGAACCATGCGGCCCTCTAGGTTCCGCCACCTATGAGCCTACGTAACACCTAGTTTTGCTGGACATTCTTTTCGTGTTATTTCAGGTGAAACGTGGTACCATTTGCCAATCCACCGTTATTCATTTTGATTTCTGTTTAATCTCAAATATATTTTCGTGTCGTTATGCATGTATAATTCTAAAATAACACTTTTGACATTAATTTCGCCTATTAAAATTTGATGTTAAACCTTAAAAATCTGATTGTGAAAAACTGAAATGAGCGGCATAACTGACAGAAGTCACAAGGCAACAGTCACCAGCAGACCCGTAACCATCTTGGGACACCAAGGGGGACGAACAGTTTTCTGAGAGAGGCCCAAATTTTACGGTGATAGCACGTAACAATGCGTTACATAGCATGTAACAACGAAAACAATGGTTATGCATACAATATGTCGAAGACATTTTTTCAGGAGGGGAGAAACTTTTTCCACAGGGGCGAAGCCCTCCGCTTAGTTGCGGGCCTGGTCACCAGATGATTAGGTATGCAGAAATGAAATTGTAGGCTAAATTGGTATGTGGGTATGTATTCAGAAATACTTCTGGTTCGTTTTGTTTTGGATGTCTTGAAATCTTCTCTAGTTAGCTTGGATAATTCTGCTTGGGAGTTTGATGTTGGGAAAGGTATTAGACAAACGATATTTGGACAATCGAAAGCAGGGTTGTGGAGTCGGAAGTCTCATCATCCGACTCCAACTCCGACTCCAACTCCGACTCCAACTCCGGGCAATTTCGATTATCCGACTCCGACTCCAACTCCGACTCCGGACCGACTCTGACCTTCAGCTGTATTAGTTACTTAAAGTGATTATTTTTTTCAGATAAGTTCATAAACCCTACTTGCACTTTTTAAGGATACGGAAACTTATTTTAAAACTATGTAGGCCTGCATGCACGTTCATCTCTCACTTTTGTAAAATATGATCAAACAGGGGTTAGTCTTTTATTTTTGCAAGAAAGAAATACTCGACTAAACTGACACAATTCAAACTATCAGAGAACGCTGATAATTTGATTAAAATAGATACTTTGCAAACGATATCAGTAAACAAGTAAAATGAAAAAATGCGTGCATTCCACCGGTGTGCAAGTGCACATATTGCGCAACACGGTTGATAAACGCGCTTGGGCATACTATCTCAAATGATTTCATTGACACAACATTTTTGCGGTCGAACGCTGCCAAGCTTCAGCTCTGCTGAACGCACATGTGTTGCTATCTTTTTCCTTAGATGGCCAAATGAACATGTTACAAGTAAGCTCTTATAGGCTACAGGTGAAAATCCACGAACTACCAACCAAGAAAGAAAGTAAAACAAATTAGTTGAATTTTTAGCTTAACCGCTTGGTAGCATTCACTTTTCTCTTCATTATCTAAAGCAGGGGTTCCCAACCTTTTTTGCTGCTCGTACCCCTTTGTCAGGTCAGAGCATTCTTAGTACCCCCAAAAAGAATTTTGAGATATATATTGCTCTATAAGAGATATATAAGCTGCTCTGTGACCCAAGGGGTACGAGTACCCCCGGTTGGGAACCCCTGATCTAAACAGTTCATACCACCCTGCCTTCAGTTAGGTACAACAACCTTGCAAGATGTAAGAATTAGTCGACATGGATTTTTTAATACAAAAGCTGCGATATAACGGCAGAACTCAACATGAATGACTGTTACAAAAATCACTGCAGTTTAATTTCAAAGCGACTGCGATTGGAATTGTATGATAAAATAACCAAAACTTATTTGTATGTTTTAAGGAATATTTGTCCCTTTTAAGAAATTTATTTGTACGTTTAACGTTTTAACGAAGTTTGCTACTATGCGTAGAAGACCAAGCGAAGCAACTGTGTTGTTTCAATTAATTGGATCAAAGCACTGCAAAGCAGTTGGAGAAGTATGACCAGAAACCAGATGTCGAGATTATCGTTCGTAGTCGGACAGTTACCGCGCTCCACACATGCTGCGCGATGAAAGAGCACGACAACCTGGCAACGTAGCGAAATACGAGTGTCTATTCTATTGGGGGTTAAGGTCATAGTGCGTTTTAATATGAGTTGCCGCTTACTTGCTGATCGAATCGGACTGTGGAGTGCCGAGTGTGGACAAGTCAATCAACACCAACACGTATTTGCGGCGCAAAGTACTTGTGCAAAAACGTTTAAATCAAATGTAGGCAGTGGCGACTCGGCACTCGGGATCAGCCCGATTCTGCGACTACGCTTTATAACGTAGAACGCGAGCTGGCTTGCTTTGCATATTTGTGCCACCACCCACTTCACTGATTAAAGTTGTTAACTCGGGCTGTTTCCATTGGGTCTTGTCGGTGTTCATATATTTTCGTTTCATGTTGAACCTCCGTGTTCACTTTGCAGGTGACGTAAATAAAAAATATTTTTCGTAGCAAAGCAACGGTTCTCACGAATACGTTCACTCGCGCTTTACTCCGGCTAATCCGTTAGAACCTGAGCTGCCCTCTGCGATTAAGTATTTTTTAAAAGTTAATTCATATCAGATTGAATGTTTTTTGAAGCAATGGATTTGCATACAACATTTGAATTCCAATCTAATGGACGGTCCCCATTCGAGAATAATTTAAAACGAACGATGAATAGTCCGGGAATTCGGGCTAATATGAATTAGCCTAGTGCGCACAGGACTAACTGGCGTTATCATTGCTCTGTGACGTTCGAACGTAACAATGGAGTTCTCATGAGAACTTCTTGCTTGTTCATTTTTGCGTAACTAACGTCACAGAGCAACGATAGTGCCAACCAGAATGAAAGCAAATGGAAATTTCAGTGACGCAAACCTCGAAAGGTTGCACTCACTCAGCATAAGCTGCGTGATGAGCCCGAGTGTCGCTGCTGACCTGGAATCGCCCCTGAGTGTAGGCATGCGAGTGAGTGTGCTGCAGCCTTTCTGAATAGCCATGATCATCTTCTGTTGAAAGGTTAAGCTGCTTAAATTGCCAAGTGTGACGCTTGCGAACATTTGTGGCACAAACAGTCACAATCGGCGAGCAAAAGGTCAGCCCGGAGTCGGAGTCGTTGAAATTTTCTGCGACTCCGACTCCTCAGGTTCAAAATCCTTCCGATTTCGACTCCACAGCCCTGATCGAAAGGGTGCCCATTACCCAACAGCATGCAGGGGCTGACAAGGGGAGATGGAAAGGATACATCCTCCATCCATCAGCAGTTAAAATAAATTGTTGCCTAAATCATTTTGTCAATAAATTGTTGCGTAAATCACTACATCAAATTTGGTCAGACATTTTTGCTACTGTAAGAGAATATCAATGGAGATTTGGCTAGGTGTGGGGCTGCATGTATGATGCCCAATAGCCAAAGATTTGTAGCATTTTAAAGAGCAGAAATGTGCAAGAAAAATATTTAGCTACCATACCTTGCAATATATATATCTTATTAAGGTTAAGCAACTTAAAGAAGACATTAAATCACGTTGTAACCTCCATTTCCTGTAAAATGCATGAAAATCGATATGTTCTACTTAAGAGTGATAGGCACGTGCGACCAAGGGGATTCACCGTTTTGTGCACTCCAACTGACAGCTCTGATAAAACCCAATTGGTGTGTTCTGCTATATTGCTTTGCTTGTTTGTACTGTATCATAGTCTGATAGTAGTGTAACCAAGCTGGATTACAGTACCATGCCCAACAACAAAATTAAGTTTACTAATTTCTAAATCATTTGTAGGAATAATGCAAAAGCGTGATTATTGTTACTTTGAAAACATCTCTCAAAACAAGATTGGGAATCTGTATTTACATAATTTCACTTCCGCATAGGCCCGATGACTATATTGGTTTTATATCAAGCTGTCCCCCCACATTTTATAACAAAATTGCGCCCATGGTTTAATGGATAACGCTGTCGCAAATGCGCAGTTTTTTGTCAAATCGACTACTCTGTACAAGAAAACACGTACCAGGGCCGTAACCAAGAGGAAGCACTAGAAGCCAAAAGCACGTCCTCCCCCATTTGCTTCCCACATTTGGCAATCGAGGCGTTTTTGTTCAAACTAATCTTGCATTTTCTCAATACTCGTCCAAAGTTGTAAAAGGCCAAATTTGGTAAAGTTTAAAGCCTCAACCGTAGCAGAATGGAGCACCGTTTTCGTGACGAGATGCTACCAGCATAGATTGCCATTTGCAATACTCGTCATAATGCGTTTTGCACTGTAATTTAGAGCACATTACGCTAAAAGAGTAAGAAGTATAAATGCTGTCAAAAGTTTTTTCAACTTTGCTTCCGCACATTAAGCGTTAAGCATGCCAGCAACATGATTGAATTTCAGTTGTTTTTGTGCCTTCAACATCTTTAGAAGTTTGGAACTTCGACGCTTGCAGTTATTCAGAAACAGTGGCGTTGAAATTATGATTAGATTTTTAAAAATGGACATATGAAATTTTGAAAAGACGACAGGGTTTCATTGTTTTCAAGTAATCAGCCTCCACGAATGTGACGCAGTCGAATTCATCGGAAAATTTTTAATACGAAATCGATTTCACGTAACGATGCATAACATTTTTGCAGCGCTGACAAGGTGCAGCATGTGCAGGTCTGGTCGTAATTTTGCCCTGCAGCTTCAACTTGTGCAGCAAACGTTTTCTGCGTACACGTGGGTCGCAGTGTAAATTCATAAACGTGAACGAAAGATTGTACAGAACAAGTCCACGCTGCGATTTTGGTCTTTTGTCCACGAAACTGCTCCCAGCGTCTAAATACCAGGCTGCCATTCTGACACAGACAATTATATAATTGAAATTACATATATATTCGATCTTTTGGTGTACAACTCAGACTCTTACTTATACAAGGAATGAACTAACAGACAAAAAGTCATTTTCAAATATAGCCTGATGCAAGCTAGAATTGCCTTAAGTAGTTCAAAATCTTCTCATCATAAATTTCTGTCCTGGTTTACAAAATATCGCCAATCAGTAAATGGAGTCGAGTCACACTGTACGTAATGCACGCAGTATCAAGGGCAACATAGAAAGTCCAAGCGATAGAGATAGGCCGGCATTTGTATTACACCTTCCAACTTTCAGTCCTTCCTTTAACGAGAGGTGCGGTATAGGCGACAGAGTCGAATCAATTCGGGAAATGTTTTACTAGGAAATCGATTTCACGAAATGTACGCATCTTCAGTCCTGTAAATTGCAAGCTAAAGCTCACGAGTGAAATGATGAAAGACTAAAGCAAGATTCATGGAAACTGCGGGAACGGTACAGTAGTTTCAAACTCTCTGTGATCACTAAATGCTGGGACTGACCGAAGCCGAAAAGCAGAACTGACGTCACTTACGGAACGGCAAGCGTCAAGCGACGTGGCGATGAGTCAGGCAAACATTTTTTCGGCGCCTGTGGTCTGCTCAGTGAAGAACTGCTGGGCTATATGAGTTACGTAGCCTGTTTTATTTTTAAGCGTTTCTCTTGCTCAACCAGTTTTTAACGTTTTTCTCTTGCTTCAGCATATTCAATACTGATTGAGCAAGATAAACGCAAAGTAAAACAGGCTACATAATTCACAACAAAGTAGCGGCGGCCAGCAGTTCGCTGCTTTTTGCTCCTCGTGACCTACTAGTGCTACACCCTCTGTCCCCTTTGATTCTTTTTGCCACATGTTACCGCTTTACCTTCCCGCCTGCACAAATGGCATGCTTCAGAGAATTCCACCATAAAGAGTTTTTGTAAACTCTATTTCTGCGTGTTAATATGAGCATTCTGCCCAAAGAAACCTGCCAGTCTTTTCTCGAAATTCAAATTTTGGTCATCTTTCATTCTTCGTCTGCCGAAGCTGATTTCAAACCAGTACATCCCTTCTGTTTACTGCTTTCAAACTAATTATTCGCGTATCGCAAATAGTCACCCATTATTATTTGCCATGACAATCTCAGTTATTACCAGATTTCAGGACTGCTTGATATTAAGTCGTCTTATTGAGAAAGCACATTTGCGTATGTTCCATACATAGCAGCAGGTCATACAACTTTGTCGAAGGACCATCTACAAATTCGTGACTATTTTCTCTTTCAAAGAATTGGGAGAAAGCATTCCCTCGGAATTGCACCACTGCGTTTTCCTTCATTCAACAAGTGAAAATATTTCAAACCACGACAGTTTCGCTTACATCATACAAATTAAGAACTGCAGAGAGTTGAGCACTTTTAGTAAAAATATGTAGCACTGTGCTTTAATTAAAGGATTAGCTGCAGAAGGTTGTTTCAGCAACGTGACTTGTTACGAGTTATTTCGGAATAAGATAACGCAGATTCTGATTGCATCCCAAGATGCGACGCAGGTCAAGCTCAAGTGCCGAACACCGCTAGAACAAGATCCCGAGTGTTTTTTCAAAATAGAGCGAGCCTGGCCTTTAAATACAAGTCTGCTTTTGACCAGTCGCAAGACTGCATTGTAGATGATGCAGCATTCAATCACCGTGATTCAGTTTCAGGTCCTTGAAGTAGTAAATTCCAATAACCACCTGAAAAATCCAGCTCACGTTTTTCACCGCAGGAGATGCAAAGGAAACATAGTTTTCAGTTGAGCTCGTGTTTACACTGCCGCGACGCATTCGCTCATTTAAATCAGCACTTTAAGCACACGAAAAACTCTCCTCTCTCCTGAGAATAAAAAACTCACTGACGCCGGAGCGAAACCTGGTAGCTTTGAGAGATATGTCTTAGATGGACGATCACACATTTTGTCCAATCATTCACAGCTTGTAAAGATTATTTTTCGTTTTAACAAAACTCAGCGAAGTATCAAGGAAAGGTAAGAATGCGATACAGCCGATGGCTCCGGTCATCAAAATATCCTCACTCTTGCTGTACGCATGGGTGGCGGAAGGTTTTTTAAAGTGGGGGGGCACAAGTCCACGTCAAAAACTATAGAAAATTTTTGCGGTTTGAATTGGCAACTGTGACGTAACAAGCATTGAAATATGACGTCATTACCTATACACCATATGAAAGTTTAAATTAGACTATTTTAGACAAAATTACACCACTGTGAAAACATATCGGTGAACCACCCAAAATTCAAATAGGCTGTTGCAGGGGCGACTCAAGTCAACATCGTCACTCGGGCTCATTTATTCTGACTGAATAAAACGGTTCGACGCTTGCGGGTCACTGAAATTTCCATTTTCTCTCATTTTGGCTGGCATTATCGTTGCTATGTGACATTAGTTACGTAGCAATAAATAAAAGTTCTCACGATAACTTCTCCATTTTTGAGTAACGTACATCACATAGCAATGATAACGCCAATAAGTCCTTTGTTTAC
>Ga0210059_1008913_pt1 | contig 15746 bp, 12 predicted proteins | sample Ectturendosymbi2_FD_188042 | JGI IMG/M metagenome (GOLD analysis project Ga0210059, IMG submission 188042) | Ecteinascidia turbinata endosymbiont from Florida, USA - Sample 2 (SPAdes) (version 2) | ecosystem: Host-associated > Tunicates > Ascidians > Unclassified | place: Key West, Florida... | reverse complement strand
ACATTGAAAATTTGATAAAAACTCCACTGATTTCAAATGCTTCATAGTTCAATTTGGGGGGCTTGGTGCTTTGTTGGGGGGGCTAAGCCTACCAAAGCCCCCATGGCGACGGGACTAAGTTATATGTACGTTGTTTTGAAACAATGCATGCACATGCAAATTGGCAATTTCATCCATTAAAAGCAAAATGAGGTCACACCTGACTGATTCAAAAATGAAGAATTTTTTGCTGCTCTCAGTAACATATTTAACTCCACATATTGAAAAACCGTTAAATGTTTGATAAGTCTCATTAAAAAGTAAGTAAATTTGTAGTTTATTTGCTAGTTCACCGAATATTTCATTTGTATTTGATTATATCACCTGGTAAATAACTAGTGATGTGAAGTAACATTGTTACAAGAAATATCTGATGGTATGGCACATCTCTACTCACGTAAATGGAAAAAATGGCGCATGGTGTGCAAAACGTTTGCCATCCCTGGATCAACCTTTTAAGGGTGCACTGGGTTGTTGACCAACCCGTGCTGCAGAATGTTTGCTTTCAGAAAATATGTTAAAATTAGGAACCAATTTAATGCATTCCTTAGTATTGTAAAAGAAGCATAGCTATTTTTTGCCAGAAGTATTTGAGAACATATCACTATGCTGCAGGATGATGGATAGCACTCTTTTTGATGGCTAGAGGTGTCACTGTATAGAAACATAGTGTATTTGCCAAAGTATACTTTAGCCTGAAGATAAAAATAATCAAAATCTCACCTACTAATTATAAGTAAAAATGTAGAAATTTTTTGTGCCAAATTTTTTTATTTTTACAGCAAAGTGAAAAATACTTAAGCATTGCAACCTCAATCCCACTAAATATCAAAAGTTTTGAACTGAAATTAAATGTTATTTTTAAAAGTTTATTTTTCTTTGGACTTAAAACAAATTTGGTAGATAAGATTCTTCAAAATGTCCAAATCAAGCAAGTAACATTTGTGAGAGAGTTGAAAAGCATGTATAATAGTTTCTGTTTTGCCTGTATAACCATTATATATTTAAAAAAATCGCTTACATGATTTACAATCATTGCTTAACAATCAAATCAGAGCTTCACTAGCTATTGATAAAAAACAAACATATTTACCAAAGAAACGTAAGCGTGACCAGTGGGTATGCAACCACCTGCTAGGAATTTCAAGGATACATTGAATGCACAAATTGATTGTTTCGTTTGCTAAATACAACAAACAATTACTTGACCTAAAGCAGTATTTCCCAACACTTTTCGGTCATGCCCCAGATAATCATCTCACAAATGGTGATGTTTCCTTAACTCTTCGGTGTCCGGCTGGTTTCGGGGATTTTTGAAAAAAAACTCCTAAACGCACGTGGCATTGCACGGGAATTTCTCCGGTCCAGTATGCTATACAGACCCGGTAAGTCTCAAAAGACGCGGCAAGTCTTCTAGTCTGCACTGGAAAAAAATTCTTCTTGGGGGTTGCGGTTTTTTGTGAGTGACGTCATAAGTGGAGGACTTTAGGCCACCTTGGCACACTTTGCCTGGCTTTGGGCACCAACTGTTAGGTGGTAGTATTTCGCTGAAGTTTTTACTGGAAACTAGGTTACAATCCGAGTCGTTTGATACTTTGGATGACCTGCTGGGGTTTCGGGTTCAAAAGTTGTGATGTAAGTTAGTAAAAATATTTGACTAATTAGATGATCATAACTTTTGAACCAGAAACGCTAGAAAGTCGATCAAAGGCTCAAAAGACTTGGACTCGAGCCTAGTTTCCAATGAAAATTTAGCGAAACACTTTGGCCTAGCAGTTGGGCCCTAGGCCAGGCAACATGAGCCAAAATGACTCAAAAACTACTTCACTTATGACGTCAGTCACAAACAATCTGCCAACCCCCAACCAAAAATATTTTTCGAGTGCAATCTACTAGACCGGCTGATCCGTTTGAGCCCTTGAACAGCCCTCTAGCACAATCGGCGGAGGAGCTAGGGCATTGGTAAGGCAACCAAAAACTTCTGTTTTTAGGCCGAAATCGAAGTATGAATATATCATACGCCGGTTCTCAAAGTGTTAAGTTTGATGGATGGTGTAGTTGCTAGCTTTGACTTTAAGGTTGGCTGAAAAAAAATTTTTTATTGAAAACACACTGCCTACCACCCACAGAGTAAAGAGATAACAAAACACAAGCCAAGTTACAATCAGGTCCATAAAAAAAATTGCAAAGCATTACTTGCCTTTTTCTTATACATTACTCCAGCAGTTCATAAGTAAAATATCTCATAAGATAAGGTATGCTTAACACCAGAGTAACATAAAGACCTAGTGTGTGGTTTAATTTATGTTGAGCACCACAATAAAAAATCAAATTGATTGCATAGTAAAATCAAAGACATTCACTGGATCTTTTTTCTGTACCCCGATGACCAAAACAAAAGCTAATATTGATACTTCACATTTCAATGATCTTCCAACAAAATCCTTGTCAACATAGGGTTAACTCAAAGCACAGGCATAATGAGGAACTGACTTTTCTATCAAACTTAAGATGTTTAGTCTTTGGAATACCGTAGCTAACTGAATACATGAAATACTGTAGAAATGACATTTGCATGTGCTTCAATATGTACCATCAATTTGTAAAGCATCATTGCTGCTTCAAGAGTTGTTGTGAAACCTTCTTACCTCATGCAGAGCCAAATAAACTTGCTTCTTACTTTTGTTTATTGCACGTTTTACAAGCGTTTCAATCCACTCTTTCATCATTTTTTTCTTGTGTTGTTGCTTTTTAACAACATCAGGTAAATCAAACTCAATCTGAAGATGAACAACCAAGGTTCAGAAAACTTTTCACAAAAAACAATATACTGTATCATAAAATTTCATTATTAAGGTTTAATTTTACAGCACTTTTGCACATTTTACAAAAACATTTTATGTCAAGCTTTTTTCATAGCGCAAAACATACCTCTACACCTTTTTCTATAGCAGATTTATCTAAAGCTTCAACTTCTGCATTGTCTTCTTTAACATCTTCCCAGTCTTCTTCACTGCTGCTTTCTGAGTATGCTAAATTTGCATCCTTAGGTTTCAGATGTTTTTTCTGGCGTGGCATACTTTATGTAATGTTTCAAACCTTAGAAGAATAATTACAACAATTTTATAAAAACACTTGTGTGTATAAATTTTACCACACATTTAACAACCACTCTGAAACAATGTGGAACAATATAACCATACTTTGCTAACAAAAGCATTCTGCACATTATTTCAAATCAATCAAATAGCCTTTAATGTTGGGCTGGTCTTTTGCTGCAACCAGGATTTTACCAGACTGTCTGGTGCGTTTAGATTAACAAATTGTTTTAGAAATTGGAATCCCTTCAAAAAAATAGCCAAGAAGAAAATTTGATTATGAAACACTTTTTATACTAAATCAAATATTTGTGTGCAGCTACAGTATGTTGAAGAGTTAGGCCTAAATGATCTAAGGATTGCTTAGTGTTTCACACACTGCTGGTACCCAATCAGCATATTGCTTTGTTGCTAATGAAGCTAACAGTGTTGGATTAGAATCAGCACTACATATTACAATAAACGTTGATTCACACTTTTAATGAATTAGGTCAAATTTTTATTCATGTCTGTACATCTCTCATGGACATTGACTTTGTTCTAAATCCTAGGCCCATAATTCACTAAAGCTAAACTGTGGAAAATTATGCAGAAGTGGATGTGTTATATGGATGTAGACATGTTATGTGGACACATAACACATCCATTATATAACATGTGGATGTGTCACACTCATGTGGATGTGTTATAAGTGGATACATGTCATGCCAATATGAATTATTATTATTTCTAGAGCTATTTACTTCACTCATCAACTAAACATAAAGTGGTTTTCATGTACTCATTAGTCATTACTTATTGAATTACTTTTCAAATATTGTTAAAGCTTCTGTAATCTGTTGCTACATTTGAAACATGGCTAGCTGATATGATTTCCATCAGGTGTCTCTTTAACCTGTTCAGGTATGCTATATGCCATGCATAATATATACACAACTGTGATGCCTCACAATGAGCCATGGGTAACTGTGTTGGTTCTTTATGTTCTGTGATGACAAAAACTACTTTTTACCTCAGTGTTATGTGCCTCTTACTATTCTGTAATGCTATGATTGCTGCATGGCTTTCTATTTCATAACCTCCATTGTCACTAACTTCTCACATTTGTGCATGACTCACTTCTCTATGGCCTTTCCTGTTGTGTCCGACGATCAGTTCAGTCACAATTGCAGTCTGTGATGTAGGTTTGCACAGAACATGCTCGTCTGTTTTGTAGAAGGGAGTGTCAGGAAGCATACTCCGGTGTCAATTGTTCCTGGTTTTTCCTGTTTATGTTGAGTGGCTTTAAATCTGTTTTTGATACCTCCTTGTAGTGGAGTTTGGGGTGACTGACAGGTTGGGAAGCAGGGGGTAGTTGCCTATACAAGATGTGCTTTGGAAGCCGACCATCTTCCATTCTGCACACATGGCCACTCCAACAGAGTTGATATATTCTAAGGAGAGAGAACATATCGGGAACACCAGTTCTTTCCAAAATGGTAGCATTTGGTACATAGTCACATCAACAGCCACTGAGGATGGATTGTAGGTAGCGAAAATGGAACGTATTGAGCCCTTTTCCTGGTATCGGTACATTGGCCAGGTTTCACAGCCATAGAACAGCATGCTCAGCAAGCAAGCCACATAGATGTGAATGTTGATGTGAATCGAGTGGTGCTGGTTTGTCCAGACTAGAGAGCAAAGTTTTCCAAATGTAGAGGCAGCTTTGCCAATGCATGCATCTAGCTCAGAAACGAGGGATGCAGATGCAGTGACATTTGATCCAAGGTAACAGAACTTTTCAACAACTTTTAGGGCAACAATATTGATGGTGATGGTTACAGTCAGTAAATAGACACTACATCAAACTTAACTTCTACACTCTTTGCTGATGACACATTGTTGATAATATCCTGTGCCAGTTCTGCCAACCTACAAAATGGAGTGAATAGTTAACTGCAGAAAGTTGATGAATGGATGAGATATAGTAGGTTGTCCTTAAATTACTCAAAAACCACGTATATGCTTATCAATAACAACTTCAGCCAATCTTGTAATTTTAAAGTAAAAATTAATGACTATGAAATAAAACACACAACTTGCATCAAGTATCATATATGGGTCCAACAGTGGGATAGAAATGAAGACATTCTAACACCAGGTGTTTTGAGGTACCCGGTTAACAAAAACAAAAACGAATGACCAGTGGCACACATAAACATGTAATTTCTTTTCATCAAGGTTTCAAATATTTTTTGAGAGGTGGTGTCTATTTTGCTTCGTGAAACAAAAGTGCTGCTGGGCTATTTTGCTTTACATCGAATACAATTGGTTGAAATGGTCACATGACAACTTTGGAATGCATGACCTGCTTAGATGACCATGGTGCTTGCAACATCTCATTCTTACATGCATGGATGAGTGTTGTCATGGTTTCAGTGCTGGCAAGTTGTTAGCAGCTTTGTTGTCTATGTTGTGTGAACTGTAGGCTAAACCCTAATCTTAACCCTTAACCTGAACTTAATCTCCAACCTAAACCCTAACACTGAACCTAAACTCTAACCACAAAGCTAAACCCTAACCTGCTATCTCTTTGCCTATTATAATTGTCATGTGACCACGTCAACCAATCGTGTTCACCTAAAAGCAAAATGGCTTCACAACAGCTTTTGCCTCCTGAGGCAAAAATAGACAATACCTTTGTGAAACATTAAGCCTGAGGCTGATAACAATTTGCTTTCAGTGAATTTATACCAATCAAGATTTGACGGCTGGTGTTTTACTATGTATACTATATATTCACTTTTCAAATGTTTGGCTTGCACACATCATCTGCATGTTGGGGTTATACAGGTTTCATAAAAAATACAGAAATCATGAGGCTCCACCAACCACATGGAAAGTTTTGTTGATTGCTACGCGAAGTGGATTTTCCATTTCAATTTAACCTGCCTGTGTAACCCACATTTTTAGATTGTTTTGAGTAAAAATATGTGCAGAAATTCATTCTGAGAGCATCAAAAATTTTTTTTTCAATTTGGTCCAACGGTTGAAAGATATGAGCTTGAGAAATTTTTCTAGGCACTACATGGCGTAAGTGTATAAAAAGTTTAATTTGTTTGTTTTGTGTTGCAAATCATATAAATATAATGAAATAGTTGATTCTAATGTTTTTTTGGATAAGGAATTTGAAATTTGCACTTATTTTTGTCATAACTGAAGTGGTTTTCAAGATATAGAACTCTTGCAATCTTTCAAGCAATGTTAAATAACTACTAATAAAAAAATTGTTTCGGTAAACGCTTCATAGTTGCATTTCACTTTATTCTTCCACAGAAAAATTTTGTAGGGGTAATTGATTTTGCAAATGCCAACATTCACTTGCTACAGTAAGCATATGCATGCATGCTTTGGCATCATAATGATAGGCAGATTTAACACTATTTTTAGGTTGTGGCAAGGTTGCCAGATTTATTTTTTCAAAAAGTGCTGAACCTTCAGTGAAAAAAGGCCAACAAAATTGCTTAAAAAAGCCATACACTCATGTAAAAATGGCCAAAAAAGGTGAAACCCTTCACTTGACAAAGTTAAATTTATTTAATAAGTTGCCTCCACACAACTCAAATTCACATAAAAATACATCTTGTGTATTCACATTGCCTCCACAGAAAACAATTAAGTTAAAAATATTTTCAGAATAAGTCACTTATGACTGAAAAATGCCAAAGCTTTTTATGTATACAAAAACACCTAAATAAAAGTCCCTAAAATTAAACAATTACTTTAGCACCATCACTCAAATTTTGAACACTTTAAATACAGAACTTGTCGTTTACTGTAACAAACCAAAATGCATTCAAATACAAGTTTGTTTTCATTTTGCATCGACATTGATTGCCATAACAAGACACATACTTTGAAACAAATGGCCACTTCAGAAATAAACACGGGGATTATGGACATATGGCATAATGCTAAATAGGCTAACACTTGAATGCATAAGCAGCAAGAAAAGATTCACGGCTACGTAAAAACTAGTTGTGTGTCGTTACAAAATGTCACAGTTAAAAACTACAGGCATGGCGCAAGATCATTCAGAAATGAAATATTTCATTTCCAGCAAGTGTGAGAACCACTTAGCACAGAGTTTGTTGAAGGCATACTGGCAACATAAAAACCACTGTGGACAGTGACCAGTAACACAGACAGTGAACAATATTAGAACTACGTCAAGAGTATGTTTGTTTACAAGCCATATCAACCTCATGTTACAAGCCATATTAACCCTATGATCTGTTACAAGCCATAACAACCATAAGGAAGTATATACACATGCACCAAGGCTTAGCCTGCATGATGTGGCAAGCACAATTGCACACTCACACTGCCTTACTTTCACTGCACCAAACGAAGCACACACACAGGGAATTTGACTTTGAAAAAAAAGACCTGTGTTGTTGTTGACTGCTTAATATTAGCCTTTTGACATATAGACATTTTTTAATGGCCAACAATCAGCCAAACAACTGTGAAAATGGCCAAAAAAGCCAAACAGCCAACCCAAAAAATGTGTGGCCAACCAACCTGAAATATAGTCAAATTTCTTAAATTTCGCTTTATGGAGATTGAGTCTATTTACTAAATGCATTGCATAGTCTTTCATATTCTATAGCTATATAGATGAGTTCTGTAAAAGTCGATAAGGACTTGCACTACAAAACCAATGCTTTCGAGATGTGGCTACAACAGGAATAGCTGGACAATTCATAGCAAATCCAACACCCACCTCTATTTTCTGGTGATAATTACACAAGAGTACGGCTCGTTCAAAAAAATTATTAAAATTGTTAACAATCGCAAATTAACACTTTTAGAACCGGCTGGTTTCGGCGATTTTCGCAAAAAAAACAGCAGTTTTTGGTTGCCTTACCAACGCCCTAGCTCCTTCGCTGATTGAGCTAGAGAGCTGTTCAACGGCTTAAACGGATCGGCCAGTCTAGTAGATTGCACTCGAAAAAATTTTTCTTGCTTGGGGGTTGCGGTTTTTTTGTGAGTGACGTCATAAGTGGAGGACTTTTAGGCCACCTTGGCACACTTTGCCTGGCCCTGGGCGCCAACCGTTAGGTGGTAGTATTTCGCTGAAGTTTTTACTGGAAACTAAGCTACGATCTGAGTGTTTTGATACTTTGGATGACCTGCTGGGGTTTCGGGTTCAAAAGTTGTGATGTAAGTTAGTAAAAATATTTGACTAATTAGATAATTAATTAATTAATTTGTTTATTTTAGATCATAACTTTTGAACCAGAAACGCTAGAAAGTCGATCAAAAGCTCAAAAGACTCGGACTCGAGTTTAGTTTCCAATGAAAACTTCAGCAAAACACTTTGGCCTAGCGGTTGAGCCCTAGGCCAGGCAACATGAGCCAAAATGACCCAAAAACTACTTCACTTATGACGTCAGTCACAAACAATCTGCCAACTCCCCAACCAAAAATTTTTTTTTTGGAGTGCAATCTGCTAGACTGGCCGATCCTTTTGAGTCCTTGAACAGCTCTTTAGTGCAATTGCCGGAGGAGCTAAGCATTGGTAGGGCAACCGAAAACTGCTGTTTTTTAGGCCGAAATCGAAGTACGAATAGATCGTAGGCCGGCTCTCAAAGTGTTAAAATCCCGATTCCACGAAATATGTTAGGAACTTTTTCTATGATACGCACTTCATTGCAGCAGCTCTTTTCAAACCAGTCAAATTTATTAATTACCTATGTTGCAACCTCTCTGTTGGTGTTGCGTTGAATGTGTGATTCACCACAAATAGGATGTGCACGAAAAAGAACAATATATATGTGGCACCAACAAGCAATAATAGAGTGATCTTGTCGGGTGATCTCTATTGTTGCTTGCTGCCACAGTGCAAAGCTTTGCGCACATGTCACTCAGATTTCCGATCACAACACCTATAATGTTGAAAAGATGCAGAAAGAATAAACTACCTGCAGCACAAAGCTTATCATTTTGTATGATATAAAGGAACAATCATCAAATATTTGTGGACACAAGCATCACTTTTAATCCATGTGTAAGCAGAAAATTGCAATCACTATCATGTACAAGATGAAAGTTTTTGCAGATTGTAATTTGAAGAACTGATACTTTTTTCAGCTTATCAAAACATCTGGCAATCTATTTTTGCACGTGTTGAGACACACTGTACTTCAGAGCAGCTTATGTTGCTGTGGTTGCACCAGTGATCAAGTCAGGCTGATCAATTTTACTAATCACATGCGCTTGGTGGAACCCAGCATTTGTCTTTATTACATGGCCAGTAAAAATAAGCTGAAGGTCCATATGGGTGAAATAAGTTTACAGAAACATCACCCTCAGAATCATTCTTTTCAGTAACCAAGCCTATCCGCCATTGATTGTCATACATTACATACATGCAGCATATGACATTACTGATCTATCCTTCGATGGTAAAGCAATTTTTATTATGTTGTATTCATTCTTAAAAGCACAATACATTTCGTTTTTGCTTGTGGACTTCGTATGTAACACTTACATAGTCTTTGAACCCAGCATTATGTGAGAATATTCATCATCGTCATAAAAATTGGTGCTGGACTACAAGGCATTCTTTGTGGCCTTGCCAGAACTCTACGTTCACATTTCAATTGCCTAGCTTGTTTGGCAGCATATCGGGAGCATTCAAAAAATGTCATGGTCTTTTCATTAGACCAAGAATCTGGTTTTAAAGTCAAAATTTGGATTTTCTTTAAATGACTATTGTTTTTATGAAATTGTTCTTTCAAATCATTTATAAGTTTGTCTAGATCTTGTTCATGACAACTTTGTTGTGATTTTTCCTGAGATGCGTAAGTAAATGATAAATAAAGGTGTTGTTCTAAAACACTTTGCAAAAGTGTGGCTCAAATCCTATGCAACGGATTCTAATTTTTTTATTTATTACAATGGGTCATTGATGTTCTGGCTTGCTACGAAGGTCTAGAGGTGACTTTCCAAGAGCAATTAAAGCTGTGTTGGCTACTTGTTTAGCTTTTTCTGATTGTTCTTTATTCTTGTTCAAACCACTCCATTTCACTTTCAGTAGATGATGAACATAAACTTTCTGGTCTGATCTCAGCTTCTTTGACATGTTGGTTTAGCATCATAAAACATTTTACACAAGCTTTTTGCACACATATTACTGATGAATAAGTTTCCCTAAGAACTTCAGCTTGTTAACTTTGGTTCCCTTTTTTGCTTTCCCATAATGTATACCAAACATAATACTGAATCTTTTAGGACAAAGTTTTGCATAAAAGGTTACTAGATGACCATAGTGATGAAAACAAATAGTTTTATCCAAAATGTTTTCAGCACTGACATTTGATCTCAAAACAATAACAAAGCTTCAAATCAGTTTTTTTCAGATGCTTAACCCTTTACAGACTGCACAGACCTCTTTATGGACCGCACGGACCCCTTTACGGACAAACTTTAGCCACTCATAACTTGCCGACCAATAGAGCTTGAGAGTTGATCAAACCCTTTATGGATTCGGCAATTCTTCGACTTGAGATTATAAAAAAAATTTTTTTGGCTTGGATTTTGGGTTCTTTGTGTGTTATGTCACAATAAGAGCATGTTTGGGCCATTTTAGGCCATATTTGCCTGGCCCTGAGCCCCAGGCCAATGCGATATTTTTTTTGTTCAATGTTTTTTTTGGATTCCTGACTCGAACACGAGTCTTTGACTGACTTGCTAGCATATCTGGATCTAAAATTATGGTTCGAAAACCAAAAAATGGTCAAAATTTTGCTCCCAAAACGCTAACCTGGGGTGAATTCCACTTGACTGTGGCTGGCCATAACTTGCCGTCAGAATGAGCAAGAGAGCCGTTCAAACCTTCTGAAGACTCGTGAAATCATGTAGTTTGCAATAAAAACAAACATTCTGCATTTGGACTTTGGGTTTTCTGTTGATGTATACATAATGAGAGGATGTTTATGCATATTTGTACATTCTTTGATGACGTCATCACACCACCCTTTAAGACCCGCAGAGCCATTTTTTTAACAAAATTTTTTTTATTTTAGGCCATAATTTTAGTTCTTTGGGGGGTTTTATTGATGTTTTAGCATTCCTGGACCCCAAATTAGGGACAATGAATGGGAAATTAATTATGGAAATCCCCTGAAATGATCAGCAAAGGATTTGGCTCTTTCTGGCCTAACTTTGGAATCAGAAATGCTAAAAAGTCGATCAAGGGCTCTAAAAACTCGTATTCGACTCCGGGATCCAATAAAACTTTGAGCCACATTATCCGCAAGTTGGATCCGCAGATAACATCATAAGAATATTCGCAAAACATCCTCCATTCATGGGACCATAGACCAAAAAAATCCTGAAAGTTTTTTTTAAATCTAATATAAAAGACTTCATGAGTCTTAGAAGGTTTGAATAGCTCTCTAGCTCAATCTGGCTGCCAGCCACAAGTGGCCAATGTCACCTTTTTTGAAAATTTCAAATTTTTGCCAAAAACTAGGTTCTTGAGCCATAATTTTGTCTCCCAATGTGCTAGCAAGTCAATCAAGGGCTCTAAAGACTCATGTTCGAGTCACAAATCCAAAAAATTTTGAGTGAAAAAAAATTTGTATTGGGCTGGCGCTCAGGGACAGGCAAAGGCACCAAAAATGCCCAAACATGTTTTCATTGTGACGTAATACACAAAGAACACAAAATCCAAGCCGAAAAAAATTTGTTTTCGATCGCAAGTCGAAGACATACCGAATCCGCAGAGGGTTTGATCAACTCTCCAGCTCTATTGGTCGGCAAGTTATGACTGGTCAAAGTTTGGGCCACTAGTGGCTTTGCAATCATTAAGGGGTTAAAACCTTTGTACCTAACTTTCTTGTCATGCCACTACTTACGGCAGGGTGCAATTGTTGATAAGCTAATGAAACAAGAGTCCACGTCCAATATCTAAAATAAGCAATAATATTTATCCAACCTACGCACCAAAAATCTGTAAAAAATGAATGTTTTATCATACTACTACACTTTATTCATCAACTTATATTTTCATGAACTTAAGGACTTTTTTAACTACTAGTACTATGCAATTGCTGTTGTACTTTCAAATCAATCATCTGCTCTACAAATTAGATAACTCAACTTAGCTAACTCAAAATTTGAACTGTAATGCTTGCTGCATCAAATGTCACTGTATGCCTTCATAGTGTAGTCATGATAGTGCTTAGTGGCACTTAGGTTGGTTGTTAGTGCTTATGAGATAACAATCCATTGCACTTGAATGCAAGAAGATGGTGGCAGCAGGGTAGTACCACTTGTTAGTTGTAACAACTAGCACATCTAACCACTGTGGACTAAGTAAAAGTGAGTTGTTCACACTTTAGTTCACTGACACAGGATTTGGAAACATTTCATTTTCAGTGTCAAAAATGTGAACCAGTTTCTTATTTTTATTTGTAGAAAGCATTGGCTGCACTTGGTCACCTATCCAACGAGCTTTCGTCTAACCAACCACCTACCTTCTTTATGGATTCCTTACATCTAGCAGCCAACTGAAATTACAAGATCTCCCTCCCACAGATGTTGCCACGCTGTTGTAACAACTTGTTACGGAAAAATACTAGATTTAATGATAAAAAAACAATAGATTCACAAAAAACACTAGGTTACAAAAGCAAACTTACACACAGTAAAAATGCCCAAAAAATGCGTTGCAAATGCAATGCCAACCATAAACATAACATTGTATAGCTCAAAACCAGAGACAAAGAAAGATTCGTTTTCTTTTAAAGAAAACGCCAAATAGCAGCAAAGGCTTGTGTTTAAAGGTGCATGTCATTGAAACTTTTAACAGATGACCAAGTGACTTCGCAGTGCTTTCACTAAAAAAATAGACACTGCCTTTATACTAGCAAATTACAATTGAACTTAATCAAAAGGTCTCAATCACAGTTACAATTAGTCACAGTTACAATCACAGTTATAATTAGTTTACGCAAAATTGTGCCATTGATGATTGATTACATTCAGTTCGCCCATAAAAAAACACTAGACAGCCATAAAAAACACTACTGTAGAACACTAGATGAAATGAAAAAACACGAGATCTAGTGGAAAAACACTAGTAGGAGTGGCACCACTGACTCCCACCCTGCACATCAAGGGACATTGCACACTCCCACAGGCGGGAACAACGATTGTATAACTAAAAACATCAAAGAAGTCATTCATGTGGGACGACGTTCCGCACCGATAAGTCAAGTAAGAAAACATAGAAACCAAGTCGAAATGACAAAAACGAATTCTAACACGTTGGGGGAACAATGCATAGGAAAACACTTTGCAAAATCAAACAACGAATTTTCACATAAAAAAATGTCAAAAGGTATTCAACTACCAAAAATTGCAACACTGCTCTGAATTACACTTCAATTTGCCCGATAACATGCAACAAAGTAACTTTGTTCAGGATCTAACGCAGAAGCGCGGTGATTGCGTGAATCGGGTAAAGAGCAGACACCAGACAGTGACATGGAGACTCGAGATCTCGAGACCCATTTTGCGAGTCTCGGTCTCAATCGTTTCAGGTCTCGCCTCGGTCTGAAACGTTTCAGGTCTTGTCTCGGTAAACTTCTATAATTCAAACTGATTTTGTCTCCTGTATCAAAAACAACAAAAGCAGGGAAGAAAAATACCAACAATTCGAAATCATTTCAATGTCGAAATGGTGATGACATTTCTAAAAATATTTCAGGGAATTTTTGGCAAAATTCACCAATTTTCATGTCTCGAGTATTGGCCTTGGATTTCAAGTCTCGAGACTCGGTCTTGGATATTTTGATGAAGTCTCGGTCTCGAAATTTTCATCTGGTCTCCGTCTCAGTCTCGAAATTCATATCTCGACTACATCTATGACAGCAGAGGTGGCCGGGACACATTTTCAGACTTCAACTCGAAAAATTTTGAATCTGAATACGACTCCACAATTTTAACACTTTTAATCCCGGGCAGATTCCTCGAGGAAATATCCATCTTTACCAGGTTGTTTCAGCAGGGAGTTCAAATCACTAGAAAGTGGATACGGTTAGGCGTTCTCCACATGTAGGCTATAGTGTTGAACAAATCGGAGATTTTTGCAATCCTAATCCAATCCAAAAATTTCATTGAGTAATCCGGTCCGATCCTAACCGGGAGACCTTTCCAAATATTTGATCCAATCCGGTTTATATCCGAAAGAACCCTCTAATTAAGCATTTTACTGCAGTGATCAACGCAGTTTGGATATCCATGTTTGATCCAGCAGAGTTTTTTCAAAATCCAGTCCAATCCGGATCCGGTTCTGAGCTGCAAAATCCGGGTGTATCGCGGTCCGGAAACCGGATCAAGTTCAACATTGGTAGGCTACAGAGCAGAGATGAACAAAGATCAGCATTGGATCTGACTGAATCAGGACTGAAGCCAATTTTGGCCGGATCAGGACTGGATGGGACTGCAATTTTTTGAAAATCGGCGGATCAGGACTGGATCGGACTGAGAAAATTTTTGTAGTAGTTATGCGATTATTCTGAACATATCAAAATTTTTCGTTGTTATCCGATTTTACTCATTTGTTAAATACGAATATATTTTGCCAAAAAGGCAAAGGCTCTGTTGAGAGAATTTTGCAATTCGAACTGTATCCACCTTTTTGCATATATAATGTTGAGTTCCACTAGCAACGCGGACATGGTTGAGTGGTTAGTGAGTGTCTATACCTGCTATGCAAGTGTTCGCTGATTCTTCTCTCACTATTTGCTTTGGCTCAGCTAGAAAAGATAACAAATTTGATGGAATGCTTTTTATGTGCTTTTTTACAATGTTTAGGGTTGGGGGCAGTGGTTTTCAACCTGGGGGTTGTTTGTCTGTTTTCTTCGGGTTGCTAGAAAAGCTTCTGATAAATGTATTCATAATTACTTCTATATTTTGTATTTCGTACATGGAACCACTTCTTGCCATTTCCAAAACAATTTGGCGTACATTTTTTGTTTTGCCTGTCTAGTTGTGCTATGCTACGTTTTAAAGATAAAGTGACCCCAAGTCCCAACTTGCACAGAGAAAGACCTGACACTTTTCTTTCATTGAGGGGTCAGCAGGGCACAATATATTGACACCTTATCATGGTTTGATGTAGTAATTGCATATCATGATCATGGCAGTGGGCCTCATACTGTTGCTTTGAGTCTTCTCCAAATACCTGTAAAGTGATTCACGTTTTTCAGATTCAAATCCAATTCAAATACCATATTGCAAAATATAATGCAAATACGAAAACCGAATCTTGCTTAAATCCAAATTTCTGCCACTCTCATTAGCCCTAATCCCATGTGGCGACGTGATTACACCACATATAACGTAGAATTAGTGGCACCAATAGAAGGGTGAACCTGGTCAAATGTGTGTTACAGGCAAGTTTTGCCTGTAACAACTATTACTGTGCGGAAAACAACCTTGCTGAAAGACTCGGAAGCCTGAAACAACCAGAATGGATTCAAAAGGGTTGCAGCCAATTAAAACCCATTATTTAGTCAGATGATCCTAAACACAACGTCACTTAAACGTGTT
>Ga0210059_1008911_pt1 | contig 15748 bp, 5 predicted proteins | sample Ectturendosymbi2_FD_188042 | JGI IMG/M metagenome (GOLD analysis project Ga0210059, IMG submission 188042) | Ecteinascidia turbinata endosymbiont from Florida, USA - Sample 2 (SPAdes) (version 2) | ecosystem: Host-associated > Tunicates > Ascidians > Unclassified | place: Key West, Florida... | reverse complement strand
TTACATATTGCAGAGTTGTAACAGGACAGAAAAACAGTTAACATTTGTAGCAACTGCTGTTAAACTAATATCATGTACAGTGATGCTTTTGAATTTCATTTGACTTCAAACTAAAACACTCTGATCTTATCCAACAAAATTTTGAATGAGTTCAGCCAGTTTTTAATGGGTTTTACAAGTTATTAAATGGGTTCAGCAAGTTTTTCAACAGGTACAACAAGCTTTTAGTGGGTTAAACAAGTCATAATGTTCATAGATTTTATATTGGGGTCATCAATTTTTTCTCTTGATCTCATCATGGGATGTTTTGATAGAAGAAACAAGGTATATGGGAGGCATTGGTGAAGTACCATACAGTGTATGGAAGGCTTTGGTGAGGTACCATCCAGTGTGATGTCTTTGATTGCACCTTTACAATTTGCATTTCATTTTTTAGAAAAAGTATTTGATAGCAACAAAATTTTGGTGATGTTAGGCCTGTAATGATCACAAATGACAACATGTGGTTAAGATGCAGAGCAATAAGGTCCTTGGTTATAGTTTAAGTTCAAGGAATCAACCAATTAGGGATACTAGCAGAACTACCTTCAAAAGTTGTTAATGCTTGCGGACCATTAACAAAGGACCCTACCATTCACTATGGAAACCTCAATTAAAAATGGATGAAAGTTCTAGGAATGCATTGTTTTTTGTAATTAATCCACAATCAAAGCGAATGGTTACAGGCATCAAAGAATTAACCTTCCTTGTCTTCCTCTCTGTACTACGTCCAGAGCAAAACAAAGTGAGGCATACACTAAAAGAGGGAAAATACAATGTTTGGCTTATAAAAGAAACACCTGCTGCCAGTTAGGAGAAAAAATATTAGGAAACTTTCACATGCTGCGATAACAAAATCACCATATGTGCCTTTGTCAGCTTTCAAAATTTGTCAGGTTGTTTTTCAAGAACATCTAAGCCATGAACAAAATGGCACTGCAAAACATTTAATTTGTTTTTCTTGTGAAGAAAGTGTTCGCCCTCTTTTTGTTAATGCAAATATTGTGGCTGTTTTTCCCTCCACCAGTTTGCTAAAATTCCTATTCGTTATGCCTTAAAGCAAGGCTGCCCAACCCGCGGCCTGCGACGTTGTTCGAAGTGGCCCGCGATGTAATAAGTTCGTAAGCAGACCTTTCAAATTTTTTATAGGCTCAAGTAAATTTGCCATCAAAACACACCAAAATTATACCTGTTGTTTCTGTTATGGGCCAACCACCCAAAATCTTGATAACAAGTGTTTTGAAAATATGTCAATTTTTTAGAATTGTTTTACATCCATACAAGCTGGCAATACTGCATGCAACTAAAGGGCTTATTCTCACCTTGTGTTATCGCATAAAACTTCTCAAAATCAAGGGATTTGTTACATCACAATAGCTTATTCTTTAAATGCATACCCCAGAGACTTACTGCTCGCACATGGCTTACTATTTTTCTCTACCGTTGTTAGTCATTTCACCAAGAGTTAGTTTTAAGTTGGAGAAATTTTGCAGCCATTAGCATCAACTAGTTGGATGTTTCAGTCATTTATTTATTTGAGTAAACGTCTATTTAACTTTTGAGCAAACACTTATTTCATGAGTCAGTTTTTTTTTGTCGCCACTAGTATTCTTGATGTCAGTCAGTTTGTTAAGATGTTATGATTTATGAGCTTGTTCTGATTGCAGTCTTGAGTTTGTTTTTTCTCTTCTGTTACTTCAGCCTTTCAATGTTTCACCTGTAAGCTTTGCTTGCAATTTTCAGGACTGAGGATGTGTAATTTTACGTGAGATCGATTACCTATTAAAAATTTGCTGATCGATTCCTTGCTTACACCCATCGTGGAAAGTACATACTTGAATAGAGATATGTGCAAGCTTGAATCATTGCAAAAAGACGAAAGCAGATGGCACTCGACTGATTCCTCAAAAGCACACAGAAACACTAGTGCTTTTAAGTGTTTGATAAATTATCAACCTTCTAGAGATGGAGACCAGTTACTTGAATATAAATGTGCAACTTTTTAGAAAACATGGTAGGTCTGTTGAATACACAAAGGTTAAAACAAACAAAACAGTGCTGGCAAACTGCAAGCGTAAACAGATAACACACCCAGAAGTTGTTTACAAGGAAAGAATAATTGGGTCTTTTCACGAAAGTAAAAACAGTATTGGCATTTATCGTTACCTAACATCATAATGCCACTGTAAACACAGCTGAATTTTTATGTACGGATCAAACCAAAATGCGACAATGGAAGTCTAAGAGTTTTTCGCAAGACATGTGAAGCATTGTATCTTAAATGAACGAAACTGTTTTGTTTTGGCATTCTGCTATACATAATTTCACTAGCTCATTTAGTTTCATACAAAACAAATCTGAATATGAGGTAAATTGGGAAAAATGACTTGCACTTGTAAAATGACTCAAATAGCAGAGGTTCCCAACCTGGGATGCATTTTCTATCTACAGGAGAACATTTATTGTAAAATTGCAACAAATTAATATAGACATAAAATAGTTATAAAAATGGAAAAGTTACATTTATTATTTATTGGATTTTTGATGCTTTACTCAGACGTTTTGTAATAAGAAATTTTAGCGGTACACGCTTATTTTCTAAACTCCTAAAGGTGCACATGGTCAGAGAAAGGTTGAGAACCACTGGTTCAGCAGATCAGTTTTCTTTTATGCAATGCTGCATGATCTATACAGTTACGTGAACCACAATTTCGTCACAATAAAATGTACTACTACCACTGTTACCTCCTTCACAGACTTCAGCAATTTGAAGACCCTTAATTGTTCCACTTGAACTGCAAAAAAAGAATAACATGAAGTCATCCTTATTATGTCGTTCTTATAAAAAAAAAACTCTGCCATCCACGTCAGTTGCACAAAAAGAATCAATGACAGTCGACAACATTACCTACAGAAAAAAACTTGTTCCATTATCAATATGCCCAAACACTTAGTAAACTTGCTCACAGATCAGTACATAATGTGTTTATGAAACGTGCCACCAGGACCGACCTTAAGCCGATGCAGCTGCTTTGGGCCCCGCACCTCTGGGACCCAGCGCCATGGTTTTAGGGTAGATTGTTCATTTCTGAACAATGCCAGATACACCTTGCGCTTGAGAATTCAGTAGAAATTTCATATAAATTTCACTGTTAACAAGTAACTCTCTCGTCACAACTAGCAAATTTCCTCTCGAACATCAATAAAGGTATTCAATTTTTGGTGTTAGTACTGCACTGTGTATTTGCACTCTAACACGATCGTAACACGGTTGACTGAACACGATGATGTCACAAAATCACTGCTCAAAGGATCCCCGCGCCTAGGTCTTGCATTGGGCCCCGCACCCAGGTCTTGCATTGGGCCCCGCATCTGCTAGGGCCGGCCCTGTGTAGCACAGGTTGAAGTAGAGATCGCCAACAATGAAACTCGATTATTCACATTTGTAAAATTATGATAAACCACAGTACCTAACCTTTAACAGTATGCTTGCATTTGTTCTAAAACACTGTATCTGCAAGCCAAGCTTAGACCGTAGGTGCAGTCAAGGGCGCGCAATTTCTAACATATCTAGTGATTTTGTGCTTTGAGAGGCAGTGTTCCAAACAAAACACTGTTGCTCCATTAAAGTCAAAATATTTGCCTGCCAACAAAAATTTTGGCTGCCTATGCCACTGATTCAGATTAGGCCTATTCTGTTTGTTACTTACTCATATATGACTTTTTCTCCAAGCCACCACTCGACGGGCCGTACCCGTGTTCTTGAACTTCGCCTTCTTCCCTCAGAAGGCTCAGGTCGAACTATAAAATCACAATATATGTTTATTATTTTCACTTTTTCAAATGCTCAAGAAAAACCTAAGAAAACAATGAGCAGGCATTCCAACCAAGTTTCATTACTACTAAGTCTATGCAACTGAGAAGAGCAGACATATCTAATGGATTAAACACCAATTAATACTTTAATGAAGGAGCTTCCACACACTCTTATTGTGAACAGTACAACCGCAACCAATGAAAACATGTTATTTTACCCAAGGTTTCGAGTCAGTCATACATCAGTATCAGATAGGCATGGGTTTTCACAGATGGATTCAGGGGGATAAGGGGTGTCCAACCGTCAAAATTTTCTGTTAGTTCTTTTATTGATGCTTTCTGGTCATTTCTTTGGGAATCTCCAAATAAATCTTCTCATTCACATGAAGGGACGAATATTTAATACAAAGTTTATTGCAGTGAGTTGGGTGAGTGTGAATGTACATAAAACATCTTGAATACAATATTTTTGCAAAAAAGACCTTCACATTAACACATATGTTGTATGTTAGCACTTCACAGTAAAAAATATTTAAGCAGATTTATCTGCATCGCCACTGTGGTGAAAGTATTTAAACCCTTTTCTTATTTCAATAAAATTGGGCTGCTTAGCACCTGAAGAAAGTCACGAAAGAAATTGTTCACTGTATCAATTACATTTGTTCGAGGATTAAACCATAGGCAAGACAAGGCATGTTTGGAGGAACTTGAATTTTCTTATCAGAATATTACTTATTTTTCATCGGTTCATTGTTCAAGCAGGACAGACACCATGAACCGACTCTGGCATTTAAGAGGTTTGATTAAGCATTTCATGGAACGTTAAGAACCAAGACGCTTCATTTTTAAACATCGCTGAGTGGGTTAATGACCTGGCATTCCTTGTAATACAACCAATGTAAACCGATGTAATACAACATCTATTCAAACCAAATGGGCAACTTCAAGAAAAGAAACAACTTACAAACAAAATGTTTGAGCACATTACATTAGTCGAAAAGAAGAAATTGAATCTTTTCAAAGGTCAGTTTTGTAACTCCGTGCTTACACACTTTGCATGCTTGAAATTGTAAAAGAAAAGAGTTGCTATCAAATATGAAAAATATGGTACAATGGTGGAAGCATTGTCTGCTGTATTTGGTGATGGTTTCTGGGATTTTTAAAAACTTGACGAGGAATAATATATTTTGGCACACTTTTAACACAGTTGTGGATCAAAGCCTTGGTCACCTTCACCTTCTTGAACTGATTGATCAGCCGTCAGAAAATCACATGAAAAGTCTCAGGTCAAACAATCTTGTGAGCTTTTATACCAAATACGTTCGAGGGAAGTTTGGGAACCTTACTGAACATGCCTTGAAAATCATTACTTTTTAGAGGCATCTCTTTGTATGAAATACTTTTTCAAAGATAAAACACTTCAAGCACAGAGGTCAATTATTACACCAAGATCTGATTAGTCCACTTCAAGTTGCTTGTGGTTCTGTGAAAGCAAATGTTCCAAAACTTTGCAAAGACCTTTAACACCAAGCATCACATTAGCAAGTCAACTTTGACAGAGACAGGTCTAGGTTTTGGGCGGGCTGCTGAGGTTGAACAAGCAGGCCGCTGATGATATTTTTAGCAGTTGGACTTCAGCAAGCTGCTACGAACCACCCACTAACGTCAAAGATAATTGTATCAGCAACAATTCTTCCACATATGAGTGAAAAATATCAAGAAATAAAACTGTGGCAAGGTTTTAAAATTTTCAAAAATTTGTAGCAAGAGCTAGAAACAGTCAAGTATGGATGTCAGTGGCCTTTTGAAAGTCAAAATGTACATAATGTTATTTTTTCAATATTTGGCAAAGTTACTAGCATCCCTGAATAATTGGGGTTGTTCACTAATTTACACATGGCCAAATATGAATAATTTACTCCCCCCGGCTAAACACCCCGCCTAAAAAGCTTTATAATCATGCCATTTCCTGACAGATTTCATTCAAATTTTGCAGATGTTCATCATGTAGGGTAGTGACAATTTGAGTGAATTTTCAGGAAAATTGGAGAGTGTGACCTGACCACTTCCTGAGAAGTGACACGGAATGGCCCAAACGTGTACCTGCAGCTATACTTTACACTGCATTTTTTGTTACCCCGAAGTTAGGCATATCTCAACTCACTTTGTAAAGTTGGCTTTCAGGCCCCAAATCAGGCCTGAAAAATAAATGTTGGGTTGGTTCGGGCTTGGGTTGGGTTTGGACTTCAAAATAAGGTCTGTTTACAACTCTGGCTCAAACAATGCTGTAAATATACTGAATAGAGCAAGAGGCACAAGCGTATTATTAATGAATTGCAGTAGTGATACTGTGAGGTAAGTATCAACCCAACTGTGTGTGATTTCGACCTGAGAGACCAATGCGAAAATAGGTTAAGAACCTTGTTTGCTTCAATTGCTAAACTAACCAGTAATGCTTCAATTCCAGTAAAGCATTGATGTGATTTATGTTTGAAATGTAGGCTATGAGTGTACTGTTAACGTTTGTAAAATAGGTAAATTCAGATGCAACCAGTGCTATGGATGATCTAAAACTTATTGCATTTCAGAATAGGCTATCGAGTGGTTGGATAAGATAATTCCAATAATAAATGCTGTGGGAACAATAGAATTGCTAGAATCTCTTGCAAATAAATCTGAAATTCAAACAAGAAAAATAGCTGATCTGTCTAATACATCATGGAGTATTTCAATGATGATGTGTTACAGGTTCAGGTACAGGTTCCAGAATGAAACTGTCTTGTTTTCATTGGATATATTCATTAGTGACCTGCAAGAACACAGACTCAGTTTCCACTGGCAATTCAGTTGTTAACTGCATTGCATTTTTTCATAGCTGGTCATTTCCAAGTTACAGATGGCGATCCATTGCAGTGTAGCAAAAGCAGTATTAGCGGTTTTGTGTCAAAAACATCCCGTATAATTGCAGCCAAAAAAGCATTGTTCATAAAATTTCCAGTGAGCCAGAGGTACATTTTTGAAGCAAAACAAAAACTTTTATAAAATAGCTGTATTTGCTGGTGTGGTAGGTGCCAGAGATTGCACACATATTCTCATCCATCTCCAGGAGGTGATGATGCTGACATTTTTTGCAATAGAAAAGGATTTTTTTTAATAAATGTGTAGTGCATATGTCATGCAAATTTGGCAATCATTGGTGTTAGTACCACATTGGCCAGGTTCAACACATGATTCCAGAATCTTCCAAAATAGCACAATATGCTCAAATTTTGGAAGTGGTCTTGTTGATGGGTTTTTGTTTGGAGATGCTGGATACCCTTATTTATCCATTCTTTTGACTCCTTTACAAAATCCTAATCACCTGCAGAAACAAGATACAACAAATCTCATATCAAAACCAGATGTACCACTGAAATGACTTTGGTATTCTCAAAAAATATTCCATTGCTTAGCACTTTGAGAACGGGGGTATGATATATTTGTACTCCAATTTCGGCCTAAAACCAACAATTGTCAGTTGCCTTGGCAACACCCAAGCTGTTCTGCCGATTGCGCTACAGAGCTGTTCAAGGGCTTAAACAGATCTAGCAGCATTCTAGTCTGCACTCAAAAAAAAATTTTTTGCTTGGGGGGTACGGGTTTTGTGTGAGTGACGTCGCAAGTGGAGGCCTTTTAGGCCATCTTGGCCCACTTTGCCTGGCCATGGCCGCCAACCGTTAGATGGTAGTTTTTCACTAAAGTTTTATTGGAACCTAAGCTAAATCCGAGTCTTTTGATACTTTGGATGACTTGCTGGGTTTCAGGTTCAAAACTTATGATCTAAAGTAATAAAAATATTTGACTAATTAGCTGATTAGATAATTAATTAATTTGTTTATTTTATATCATAACTTTTGGACCAGAAACGCTAGAAAGTCGATCAAAGGCTCAAAAGACTCGGAGTCGAGCCTAGTTTCCAATGAAATCTTCAGCAAAACAGTTTGGTCTATCAGTTTGGCCCTAGGCCAGGACACATGAGCCAAAATGACCCCAAAACTACTTCACTTATGACATCACTCACAAAAAATCCGCACCCCTCAATGAAAAAAAATCTTGCGAGTGCAGACTAGAAGACTGGCTGATCCTTTTAAGTACTTGAACAGCTCTCTAGCGCAATTGGTGGAGGAGCTAGCGCGTTGGTAAGGGAACCAATACTGCTGTTTTCAGCCCGAAATCTAGGTATGAATATATCGTACACTGGCTCTTAAGTGTTAAGAGTGAAGCAGTTCTCACATTGTTCATGGTAAGTTTGTATTGCTTATTTTCAATAGCCTGTATAATTCATAAACAAGCAATTTTAAGCCAGTGGTGCAAGCGAACACTGAAAAGCGGTCATTCATCCTATATTTGGGCAAAATCTCTGAAAACTGCAACCGTATTGCAACCGGATTACCTCAATCCTGGATTGCAAGATATACAGTTGATTGATCCAGGATTGGCTCAATCCACCTTTCTGAAATGAAATGTTTTCTGAGCCTCAATCCAGGATTGGCATAATCCAAGATTGATCGCCAATCCTGATCCAGCTTTGTGAATACCATCCTAAGATCTTACTGAGAAGGCATCATCAGCTCTTATCTATTTGTATCTACTTAATTATTGTTTAACACAATGGTAGGCAATTAGCAGCCTGCGCGCCTCATGTGGCTCACCACATTTTCAGTGGTATACGAAAACATTCAGGAAAAATTGTCAAATCTCAAACTTGTTGAAACTTTTGTGAGGTTACATTTGTCTCGTTGATTTCTTTTCACTGGGGTATAGTGTGTTTGCACAAGAACAAATATAAACATTTTCTGTGTATCATTTGTCTTTCTGTTTTGTTTATTTTTTGATCAAATTAAAAGGTCCGGCCCTCCATTGAATGCGGCTTTCTCAAAGTGGCTCCAAAGGCAAATTCATTGTCCACCACTGATTTAATACATTATGACCAGCCTTCCAACTGCATCTTCACTTTTCTTTCTCAATACATTATGCAAGCATTTGTTCTTGAGGAAGATTTCTGACAAAGTCTTAAAACTTTGATGAGAAAACATATTTTCATTAATTGTGTCTCCACTGTTCACAATACAAAATATGATTTACAAGCTTATCAGATTGATTGAGATAGAAACATATTTACTTAGCCGGAGTGGCGGCTTGGAGAGAAGTGTACTCTCTGCACAACTCAGAAATCTGAAAAATAAACATGAAAAAGACTAAAACAGCTGTACCTTAATCGTATTGTTCATACATGAAACTAAAACTTAGGTGTCAAGCAAGAAAGTTAAAGAAAAACTCAGACAACTTTCATTGAAAGAGTTTGATATAACTTAAAAAAAAATAAATTGTTTTCACTTTCTTATGCATTTTTCAGCAATTATAGAAGACTTCAAACATTTTCATCAGTTTGCTTCAAGATCAGTTTCAAGAAACATTGAAAACTATCACCTAAGGAGCCAATTCTGTCAAAAATATGCAAACAGTTGTGTGTGAAAAGTATAGGCAATATGCACAATTTTTTCAGAGTTTTCAAGTATGACTGCGTTATAACCCCATAAATGGTACTGAATCATTGTATCACAGCAGACTTCAGCCATTTCACGCAAATCACCTAAGTTTTCATTTCATGTTTTCTCAATCTCACATTTTGTACAAAATCATTTTCATTGCTCATTTTTTAAATGCAAAAAATGCTCTTGCAACAACCAAACACTGCTAAAAATTTAAAACTTCTTTAGTGTGAAATGTAACAGAGTAGTTGACTGTTACAACAGAGCAAACACTAAATGAGTACCTCATTGGTGTTTTAGTGTGCAGTTCCATGGACACATTACAATTGTATTTTGTGCTCTTTTCAAAAGTCTCAATGATTAAGCTAATTCAAACTAGTATCAGGATAATTGCCATCCAAACAACTCCCAACAGTAATCTTGTTATTTGCCAGCTGCCTTAATGACAGTTGTTCTGATACAAAGTTGTCCCAGCTAGCAGTTGCCTGGTTGGCAATTGTTTTAATTGGCAGTTGTGTCAGTTGGCACATTTCCAAGTCGGTAGTTGTTCTCTCCAGTTAGCAGTTGTCCTAGAACCGATTTAATCATATATATTTAGTTTGGTGCTGGGAGAAAAAGTGGAAAACTAATAGCAAAGTGCTTCTACACAGCAAGTATAACCAATGGCATGTAAACTCAACATTATGCTATTCTCACATGATTGATGTGTTCCAACAGAAAATCAATGGAACTAAAGCGTTGATATGAATAAATCTAAACACAACCCCAACACTAAGCAGCTAATATCTATGCTGAAAATTCACAATCTAAACTACACAAACAGCACATCTCTCTTTCAGGGTGCAAGGCATATAAGTTGCATTATTTTTACATTTAATGACATAATATATCTACAGCACAAAGGAATATTTAATGCTTGTTGTAGATTAAGTACACTTACGTCTTGCTACGACGGCTTCTCGGCATTTTATATCTTTTCACGTTAACAACTCTACAACTCTACAACTCTACAACTCTACAACTCTACAACTTTACAACTCTACAACTCTACAACTCTACAACTCTACAACTCTACAACTCTACAACTCTACAACTCTACAACTCTACAACTCTACAACTCTACAACTCTACAACTCTACAACTCTACAACTCTACAACAACTCTATAACTCTACAACAACTCTATAACTCTATAACAAATATCAAATAATTAACTTACTTAGAAAATAGAAGTTCAGTCAGTTCCTTATACCAAACAGCAATGTTTTAAGTACATGTTATCAATGAAAACATTATTTACAGTTTTGCACGGACTAACTCAACTAGCAAATATGGCAAAACTAACACTGTTCAAAACTATCGTTTGTGAAGACCAAGCATGTTATACTGTAGGTGACATACAGGTAGGTTCCTTATTTTCTTATTTTATGGCTCAATGCAGCTGTCTCTTTGAATCTTGATTCTGCATTTTGCATCTTTAAATAATTGTGTTAGTGATATTTTTGTTATTCAAGTCTTGGAAAATAAATGACCTGCGTATTTACAAATTTCACCCAACCTGGCAGCAGTCTCTGAAAACACATTTTAATTAGATGTTTTTGCAGTAGATAGATTACTTTCATTTTCATTGCATTTTCACTGCTTGTTACATAAGACTACCATGTTTTTAGGAGCATAAGGTGTAATGGATTACAAAGTGCAGGATCAAAAATTGAATGCTAGCTGGTATTTTTCATGCATAAGGCGCACTGGATTATAATGCGCATTAAATGAAGCACAGTCAGACAACATACCAGGGATTTTAATCAGACAGATTCATCTCCCTCAGCTTACTGTACATACGAGGGTGTTTAATCCATCAAACATGCCTAATCCGATAGACATGAATAGAATAAAATGAAAGTTGGGTACATGTTTCATTCAGTGTGCTCCAATACAGTCAGGAGCCTTGCAAAGTAATGCGATCTGTGGTATGTGCTAGCTACTCTGGGAACCACATATGCTGCTCATTGCAATTGTTGATTTTATTATGTGAAACGATGGTTTGTTTATAAAAAAATAGTAACTAGCAATTAAATAAATAGCACCGTTTACCACAAAAAAATTGGTTCAAGATAGAAAAGCACAAATTGATAAAAATATACATTGCATTTTGTCCGCGAATATAATTAGCAATCGTATTTTTGCTTTTGCAGAAAAAAAGAATGTTAGTTGCCAGTTGACTTTATGTTCTGAATGATTGTAAAACTTCTAAAAACTTTTCAAAATAGTAGAGTTCTTTAAGGGGTCTATAATGTCTGGAATTGTAACTGCCATTATGTGGTATATGGTTATAGATCATCTACCTCACTGGTAAAGTCTATTTGGATGCTGTGGCATCAACTTTCTAACGCTTCTGGTTCAAAAGCTATGATCTAAAGTAAACAAATTAATTAATTATCTAATTAGTCTAATATTTTTACTAACTTACATCATAACTTTTGAACCCGAAACCACAGCAGGTCGCCCAAAGTATCAAAAGACTCGGATTGTAGCTTAGTTTCCAGTAAAAACTTCAGCGAAATACTACCGCCTAACGGTTGGTGCCTAGGGCCTGGCAAAGTGGGCCAAGGTGACCTAAAAGTCCTCCACTTATGACGTCACTCACAGACAACCCCCATCCCCCACACAAAAGATCTTGTTTCGAGTGCAATCTACTAGACTTGCTGCGTTTTTTGAGACGTTTGCCGAGTCTGTAGAACCTACTGAACCGTAGCAATTCCGGCGCAAAGCCACGTGCGTTTAGGTGTTTTTTTGACAAAAATCCCCAAAACCACCCGGACGCCAAAGTGTGAACGACCGCAAAAGTCAATAGACTGGCACATACGTTTTTGGTTATAACTCGCCACCTGCTGCAGCTAAAGATGTTCAAACCCTTTACAGATTCAGCAAATCTAGTAGTTCCTAGTCAAAAAAAAATTATTCAGTTTTGGGTTTGGGGTTCTCAGGGAGGGCATCACAAGTGGGGGTGTTTTCGCATTTAAGGCCTACTTTACCCAGCCCTGGACTTCCATCAAATGGGCCCACGTTTTGACCCAAATATTTTTACGAAACTAGGCTATCTTATGAGTCTTTAGAGCCCTTGATTGGCTTTCTAGCATATCTGGATGAAAAATTATGCCACAAAAAACAAGTAGTCAAAAATCCTACCCCTGAAAAAGGTAACCAGGGTGGAATAACACCCATTTTGGATATGGTCATAACTCGCCGTTAGAATAGGCTAGAGAGCTGTTCAAACCCTCTAAAGATTCGTGAAGACTAGTACTTTAGACTGAAAAAAAATGTTCAGCTTGAGATCACGGGTTTATTGTTAATATTTGCATATTCAGAGGTTGTTCATGCATATTTCTTTACATTGGGATAATGACATCACTTCCGTGGAGTCGAACCATCTATCAGATTTGGTGACACAAGTTTTTTTGGATTCTAGGCTTCAATACGAGTCTTTCGAGGGTTTGATGGACTTTCTAGCATTTCTGGTTCAAAAGTTATGGTCAAACTTCCAGGTTTTAATTAGGGAGATCGCCTGAAATTACTCAGCCATGTCCTCAATGATTTGGAGTCTTTTGGCCCTAACTTGAGCACCAGAAACACTAAGAAGTTGATCTAGGCCTCTAAAACTTCATATTCCAGCCTAGAATACAACCAAACTTTGAGCCAAAATTTTGGCTCTTTCTGGAGGTGCTGACGTCAAAATGAAACCAAAAAAATCCAAACCTAACCTTTTTCTAACCCTACCCACCAAAAACCTTGTCCTAAAATCTAAAATGTTTTTGTTTCAGTGCAAACTAGAAGACTTCAAGAGTCTTTCGAGGACTCTTATAGCTCGCTAGCATATTCTAGCAGGGAGTTATCGCGGGTTATCGCGAGCTACTGTAGCCGCCAGTGTGAGACTCTGATTCTGGGCGTAAAATGGGGTTTTTGGGCCATGACTTTGGTTCCAGACATGCTAGAAGGTCAAGCAAGGGCTCTATCGACGCGGAGATTATCTAGTTTCCAAAAAAAGTTTCAGCCAAAATTTTGGCCCATTGGATTGGCGTCCAGGGCCCGTCAAAGTTGGTCAAAAAAACGAAAACACACCCACTTTGCAAGCCCGTCTTAGGCAAACCCCTAACCAAAATCCAAAATTTTTTTTTGATTGAATCAAAAAGACTTGCTGCATCTGTAGAGGGTTTTAACAACTCTCTAGCTATAGCGGCTGGCGAGCTATAACCAAAAAAGCACGCACCAATCTATTAGCACGCGTGGTCGTTAAAGGGTTAAGCGTTTTTTTTTCTGAAAATCCCCGAAACCAGCCAGACGCCAAAGAGTTGAAGGTTATGTTGGAGAAAAAAATATCTTTGATCTGTATGGCTACAAATCTAAATAAAAATCTGTAAAACCAAAAAAAGAGAAGCATCACTAACCGACACACAGCAAACACAACTTATGTTGCAGAAAAAAAACTGAATCGAACCTTTTAACTAGCAGGAGCACTAACCCATGTCTACAATTTTAACCAAGGGAAAACCACACTGATCATTCTGATTGCCTTTAACACCTTAGGAGCCGATCTTATTTCGCTTTGAAAGGTATAATTTGCCCATATTGGCCAAGTTTTTGCAACTCCATAACTCGCCACTCGATTGTGCTAGAGAGCTATTTGTGCCCTTAACAGACTCAGCAAGTCTGCTAGTCTATACTGAAAAACAAGTTTTTGGTTTTTGGTTTCAGTTTTTTTATAGGTAATGTCATAAGTGGGGTAATTGTAGGCCATTTTGGTCGAGGTTATCGGGCCCTGACCCTAACCGCTAGATGGGAATATTCCGCTCAAATTGTTAGTGGAAACTAGGTTAAAATCCAAGTATCTTAAGCCTTTCATTGGCTTTCCAGCATTTCTGATTCAAAAGTTATGGCCAAAAACATAAAATTGGTAATTTTACCCTAACTTTTCAACATGAAACAACACAAAAGCCAATCAAAGGCTCAAAAGACTCAAATTTTAGTCTAAATTCCCACAAAAACTTGAGCGAAATACTTCCATCTAGTGGTTGGGCTCAAAACCAGATAACCTGAGCCAAAGTAGGCGAAAACCTACCCCACTTATGACATCACCCCCAAAAAAACAAAAATTTTTTCACTGCGAACGAGTCACCAAGTCTTCTGAGGGTTTGGATAGCTCTTCAGCACAATCAACTGTCAAGTTATGGAGTTGCAAAATGGCATGAAATTAGTAGTTCAATGTGCGATTTCAAAGTACGATATTCTCCTGTACCAGCTCCAAACGTGTTACCCTCCGCAATCCAATTGTTGCAAACAAATTTCTTGAAGCACAACACTTTTAATACACAATTAGGGTTGGGCATTTAGGAATACCGAATCCGGAATGATGTGGATCGTAAACTATCTAAATTCAAAATGATAATTTAAACTGGGTAATTGGATTCGGTTTGGATACGCCGCAGCACTAGCGGGGTGCTTGATTCTACCACACGAAAGTTAATGTGCACAAACAGACATTTTTTTAGTCCATTAATGTGCTTTTTTCTCTTGCACTGTGTGAAAACAAGAGCACTACTGCACTTGCACACACATTTTTTCAGTCCATTCACATGCGTTTTTCTCTTGCACCATGTGGAAACAGCACTAAGTACGCACACACAGACATTTTTTCAGTCCACTCCTTGCGTTTTTCTCTTGAACCAGGTGGGCAAGTGGAAACTTAGCACTATTGTGCATACATTGCCATTTTGCAGTTCACCACACACGCTTTTTTGAGACACCAACATGTGCAGTGATTTCTGCAGTTACTTAACCCACAACACGCATTTGTAAGTCGTGGCGTGCAGTGTTTCCTGCATGTTTCAAAACCAGTTGTTGTCATTTTGTTTACGTGTCAGCTAGAAAAGAGCCTGGAGAGAGGAAACCGAATGAGCAGTTGCTTTTGCTTGCACAAATGAATTGAAAAAAATAACTTGCCACGTCAGCTTCTTATAAAATATATTTTTCCAGTGCATTAGCGACGACCACCTACTTGCGATCATGGTCAACATGCAGACATTTGGAAAACCTTAATGTATTGCACTCCATCAGCGGCACATCGCTTCACTGTCATAACCGGTCCCCTTGTGCTGTAGGTACTCAGCAGTAACGCTGATCTAATATTAGACACTGCCACTCCAGGTTTCTAATGCGAGTGTTTTGGAATAGGCAATAGCATTTCCATTCTAATGCTGTATACGATTATTATGAAACAATCACAAATCGCTCCATATGCGTGTTACCTGACACCGTTGGTATCTGTAGTTTGAGAAGGTACCTAACACGGACATTTCATGAACTGTG
>Ga0210059_1008910_pt1 | contig 15749 bp, 11 predicted proteins | sample Ectturendosymbi2_FD_188042 | JGI IMG/M metagenome (GOLD analysis project Ga0210059, IMG submission 188042) | Ecteinascidia turbinata endosymbiont from Florida, USA - Sample 2 (SPAdes) (version 2) | ecosystem: Host-associated > Tunicates > Ascidians > Unclassified | place: Key West, Florida... | reverse complement strand
AGTATGTTGGGTCGTAGGTCTTCGGCAGCATTTCTACTGCCGCGCCCTGAGAAGGGCGTTTGATGACCCACCCCATGCTGAAGACATCCAGTGCGGGTAGCAGCGGTTGCTGTCAAGTTGAAAGATTTGGTAAGAATTTCTAGAAATGCTGCAACAGGGAGGGCCACGTGAAGGCATTTGTCTTCCTCCCTCTCTGCAATATATGTGATCACGTAGAGGTCGAGTAGCTCCTGACGAGTGCAAAACTCGACAACCTTGATTAGGCTACATGTCTCAGCCGAGTTTTGTGTTGATCTATGATTTCTTTTCTACTGTCGGAAAGCATATTTCTCACGCCCACGCTTCCTTCATTTTTGCAAAGAAACGCGTGAAACTTCTCTGCGCAGAACTGGTGGTATTGACGTGTTTTCGACTTAAAACCTTCTTTCCTTTTTTCCAATTTTTGTGAGCTGATTTTACTAACATACCAAGGGCCTTAGCGCTGCGACTGACAACATCAGGTGCAAACGCAACACACCATTTGCAAAATGCCCCTTCATTGATTTCACTGTAGGCTCCATTTAAACTCCTCCAACTATGGCATTTGGAAACGCCGCTTCTGGAAGCCTGTGTGTGTCACAGGAAAATCGTATGAAGATGAAGGAGTCCAGTTATTTAACAATAAAGTATTTCGGTCGCGTTCATTCAGAAAACATCCCACAAAGTTCCCAATGTCATTAATTTTATTGATGCTTGGGGGATTCGCCGAAACATCGACGCTACCAGTTGCGCCAGACGCCTGTGGTTGCTTTTCTACCGGTGGAGAGGTAGGCCTACTGTTCTGACACCGGTCAATAAAAATATTTCGAGGCTGCTCACCCTGATCTGTTTCATACAAAGATGAATGCCTTTTTACGTTCATTACCAACTTGTCCATTTCCACTCAACACTTTTCACAGATTAAGAGCGGCGTGCAACTGATTAGCAGAATAGCGAATTAGTTCAGCCTGTAGCTAGCGGTGACTCACACCTCGCATTCAGTGTTGCCACCTTGGTTTCCCAACAATAAACTAGATGAGCCTGAAGAAAAGACCAGAATAAACCAAACTGAAGCAGAAATAAACACACCCAAAAAAACATAATAACGAAAATATACAAATTGGAATCTTAGTCTACAAAATCAGTCACGATTATTTGCACTGCCACAACTTTCAGCAGTATTGTTTTCATTGCATACCAAACTAGTTCCAATAAAACTTCCTATGGTCACTGCTTCTGGAATCTCAGTCATAATCAAAACATGCTATAAAATATTATCTCTTTTCAATCCAGTCTTGATATTCAAAATTGCATTTACTAGTTGTACACTCATTCTGTTTCTTAATTTTAATTTTTCAACGTTCATCTGGCTGAATACGTCTTCCATTTTTGCATTACAGTGTGGTATAGGCTACATAAAATGCGTTGAGCAAAACCAGCCCGTTTTTTGTATGTGTTTTCTCCGATGGCATCTTTATACAAAGATATTTCAACCCAATATGCTACTGCGTCAGTAACATTTGCCAAGGGATAATTAAATGCTGCCAATGGTGTTCAATTTTCCCAATGACTTCGCTTTGCCAGATTCGTCCAAAAACTAAAATAAAGGTCCAATAAGTTTTCATAGCGCATTTGATGAAGACATCAATGACATTTATTCGTTATATTTGAATTAGTTTGTACCCTGTACTTGCTTAAATAGGCACAAAGTGAAATTGAGACATCGTTTGAATTTCTCGTGGATTCCTCGTCTGACTCGGAACAAACCATATGTCTTATCAAAGTGTCAATTTCGTAACCTAAATAATGTCTTCCATATCAACTAGGCCTACATGACATGCCAAGGGTTGTAGCGTGCTTGCTCTTGTTAGCACAACGATAGGTTGGAACAGACTTGCCAAAATAAAAGACTGTCCAAGAACCTGTTTGGATTTTCCTTAAAGCGCCAAAACCAGACATATATTATTGTAGGACCTAGTTGATACCTGGCGCTAAATATCTTTAAAAAAACTAAAAACAAACCATGAAAAAATAAACTAAAAAAATAAACTTTCAACCAAATCGAAAAAAATAAACCAAACGATTGCAAAATAAACGAGATTTGGTTTAAAAAAGACTAAAATGGCAACACTGCTCGCATTGCATAATATTTCCAACGTGAAGGTCCCAGCTTTGTGACGTATTAACTACACATCAATGGATACTGTTGGTAGTTTAGATTTGATAGCTTGCTTCCACGCTGGCAGAGCACGGTAACAGCCAGCTCTTGTTATAAGGTAGAACAAACCCCGCAAGAATGAAGAAAACTGTTTGAATATTTCTCAAACTTCGAAAATTTATAACCACCTGGTTTGATAACAAATGTGTTTCTACGCCTTGTGGTACTGCCTATAAACATTCTGCAATGCACCTCATCTGGACTTACAATGTTGATGAAAAACTAAGAACGTAAACATCAATATTCTGGTTGCTAAGAGGAGGGGTGAGCCCCTTCAGCCACCCTTGGCTACGCCTTTGAGTGAGATCCGCAGATTTGTCTAGAACAAAGGTTTTGGCTGATACGAACGCTGTATGCTAAACCTGTTGGCTTACACGATTTCGAACAGTCATTCTTATTGTATTGTTTCTTCGACTGTGTAAGTACCTTGGAAAGTTCTGCAAGCATGACATTTTGGTTTATAAACTTCAGCAGTGTTTTGTTGCATGCAATTTGTGAACTTACAAATTGAATGCAAAATTGGGAAAATTAAATATGATTTTTGTTAACTCAATAAATTTGTATATACCTGTAGGTAATACAGTGGTGCGCTTTCAAAAATTGTGAGGTTAGTGCAAATTTGATGTAGCTGCAACAACCTGTGACACAGTCAAAACAATTTTTTTCTAAAATCATGAATGGTTTGGAAGCCTTACGAGCAAAAATCAGACAAACAACCATTAATCTAACTGCCGCTTATTAATGTGTGAGGCCGTTGCCACGGAGCAGTGTGTGTTTGTTTAAAAACACAACTGTTTGTCAATATGCATAGAGAAGCCTGTCGATGTATACAACAGTTTTGCGCAAATAAATTATGTGGACATTTTGCAAATGAAACGGTGGCATGTGAAAATTTTGCAACAATGAAGAACACGCCACAGAAAAATTGACCTTTTACAAAAAAGCAATTTTGATCTGAAATTTAGGTAATATCATGAGAATGTTGATGGATTTTGAATATATAGCCAAAGCATGCTTTTTTTAACTCTTAAATCATGTTACATGCTCAAGCATTGTTTTTTTGTAACCATTTTTGTGAGCATTTACAATGAAATGTTTTTGATTCATTTTACCAGAAGTTGCTTCCACCTATTCAAGGCAGCAATGCAGATTTTGTGGCGCAGACCTTGTACAGTCGTATTGTGGCAACTGAAAGAGGAATAGAGACAATGATTTCCCTGTGAAGAAATAGAATCTTTCTTCACTGCGATTTAAAATTTTGTGGGGCTTTTTGTGATTGACATTTTTTGGTGTATTGGAAGGACAGTGTGACGATACGGCAGTTTGTGACACGTCATCGTGTCGGAGAAAAGTGAAACTTCAAAAATAATTCATTCCAAAATTAATGAATGATTTGAAAGCATTGTTTTCGAAAATTTTGCAGTATCTGCACCAACGCAGAGCATGCCACAAAAAATTGACCTGTTTTTAAAAATAAAATTTTATCTGAAATTTAAGTGATATCTTTCAGTATGTAGATACCTTTTGTTTTTTGATAGTTTTTGATAGTTTGAATAGTAAGTTTGTGATAGTTTCGATTGTTTTTGGGAGTTGTTGGATTCAAAACAGAGACATGCTTCTGTAGGTATCTTACTGAACACAAAATATTTTGGGAAATGCTGGGGTGTTGTGTTTTGTAACTATTAATTTTTAAGGTGAGCGTTTACATTGAATTGCTCTTGATTCATTTCACTAGAGGATATTTTGACATTTTCAAGACCGTATCGCGAATTGTGTAACTCACACCTTGTCCAGTGATAAAGTGGCGACAGAAAGAGCTGAACAAATTATAAACTTCGATGAAGAGATAGAAAGTTTCATATCTACGATTTAAAAGTTTCTGGTGATTTTTGTGATTAACCTTTTTGTGATGTGATGGAAAGACAGTGTGACGTCATGTCAGCTTGCGATAACGCCGTTGGGACAGGGGAAAATTTTCAAGTTTCTTATTATTTGTATTTTTGAACTGAACTAGGCGAACTTCTGCATGGTTTTGAGCATGTGATTGTTAAATCTTCGGTTCTGATTTAGCAAGTTTTGGCCGCACAAAAACACCTTTTAATGTATTCCAGGAATCTGGATTTTTGATAAAAACACGGCCTACTTAAGATACGGCCGGATATGCCGAATTTTCCCGCCTGTTGTTAACAGGCCGATTGTCAGCCTCTCCCTGCTAGGTCTGACTGAGTGCAGGTGTGAGGTGTGTTTGCAAGTGGTTAGGTCCGTGAATTTTGAGTTTATATATTTAAAACTTGGCGCTAGTTCGTCCATTGAGCCCCTGCATTTGTAAAACAATCTTGCTGTGGCATGTGCATACTGAAGCAGGTGGTATTTAGCACCAGACCCGTAGGCCTTCTAAGCTATTATACTGCAGGAGACCCACGCCTGACATGTGTGCAAATTTGAATTGTCAATGATATGCACGTCGGTTTGCCAGTCAAGTTTGCATCAAGTTTTGCGAAAGCTGGAAACCTAATGTTGCCACTTCATTTTTCCTGAAAGCTACAGATCAGCGTCAGATATTTGATGTGGTTGAAAACCTTGGCAGTTATTTTAGGAGTTATGTGCAGTGTAGTGAACAGTTGCTTGCGTTTGTAGGGTTAGCTTAAGATGAGGGTAGAGTTATTTATAACACAACTAAAGGTTAGATTCTATGTTGGGGTATGGGTTAGGTGTTAAAACAACTTTCAAATGTAGTGTGTGAGACTGCTGGATTGTAGCCTGCGTGAACAGGTTACAAGCCACCCGCTAAACACGGTTACTTAGGACAGTTTACTTGAGAGAAATAGGTTATAACCTTGTTTGTACATTCATAAGCAAAATAATTGCTGACTATTGATATATGGTTAGTAGATTCGGAATGTTATTAAATAATTATATATATATACAGCAAACAACAAAATTTTAAATCACAAAACACATATTACAACTATTTAGTTAAAGAATGTAGAAATGTAATTTTCTGAACTGTAGAAAAACATTATTTAACACAGCATGTTCAGAGAAAAGTTATTTAGCACAGTATGATTGACTCTTCTGAGTTGGCTAGGTTTAATTCAACATGCCTATCTCAACTTTACGTATTTTAGAAAACAAGACCAATATCTCTTTCACAACTTTTGTTAAAATGATTTTGTAACAATCTTTGCTTACCAGGGTAACATGGGACATAAACAGGATTTTGATGTATCAGGTTTTCTTTCTGTATATGATTAAAATTTTGTTTTTATAATTTAGAATTTCATCTGAAAATTTGAGCTTAAGTAGTGAAAAGTGTAAATATATATTATTGAAATAATAATCCTGTGTGTGTGTTCGAGTTTACTCTTGTAGCGTAAGATTTGCTTTATCTGATTAAATACATGTTTTGATGCAAAACCTCACTAACACTCACCTTTTAAACTAGGGTTACGTCCCATTAGCAACAATTATGGGTATGAGATATATTTGGTATAAATATGCAAAAAAGTTTGCATCTCAAGTTACCCTGTGAGGCCAGGGTAATTTGGGGCACCAACAATTTTTTTGAAAAAAGGGACTGTTAACTTACAACAGAGGTGTGTTGCATTTTGCTTGCTGAAAGTTGTTTTGCAAAAGTGTCTGTCTTTAACTTAGAAATTGCTCGTAGGTTATGCTGTAAGTTGTTATATATACACAGCATGGTTTACATTTTCCTGAACTCTTACACAATCTAGTTTCGGTTTATTTTTCAAACCATGCATGATTAAACAAAAGCATGGCAAAGCTTTAGAAAAAATCCCAAACACCGCGAGTACCACTACAACAACTATAACAGTCATGAAACAAACGTATGTGATCGAGTTTATCTGCATTTTGTAACAAACCAAACCGTCCTGTTAACCGTGGCCTGCAAAATGTGACATAACAGGCAGCATCTTAAGTTGGCCGTGGTAAAACTGTAAAATTGTTCGTAGCACAACGGAAAAGACATAGCAAATATCACAAGATATTTCGCAAGTTTAAACATTTCTTTAAAGTTGCTGTGACGAGCCAGCCTATTTTGACTTGGTCTAGACAGAGTCTGTATCGTAATTTTGTGTACAAGACATATGGCTGTTTTAGACATTTTCGTGAACTTCTGTTGCTTCGCCGTCTCGAATCGGTTTATTTGTTGAAAGACTGATTTTCACCGGAAGATACACAAGGGATCTGAAGTGCGTACATAGCTGCAAGTACTAAACGGGGTTTTCTTACTGACTACGACCAAGAACAGATTGTGGACGGGTGTTAAGTGGGTCCGAAAGTCTTTTTTTAAACAGAAGAGCAGTATTAAATAATTTAGTTCAGTTGGAAAGAAGAACAAATTTGTTTGTTCTAAAGCATTGGTTACTCACAATGAACCCAAAAAGCAAATGTAGCCATAAAAGTTGAGTGCCGTTGCATATCGTAGTCATCCGAAAACAAAAAAACCAACAGCGTTTTGAACGTCTTCTGAAACATAAGTGTAACGTAATTTGATGACATTTCATCATGGGATATGAAAAAAGAAAACGAAAATCCATGTCGAAATACCAATTCGTGTTTTTGCATCAATGATCGTGTATTACTTCAGAAACATGTTCACCATCGGTTGAAAAATTCACTCACGTGTTTCACATGTTGATCCAATGTATGCAGATGGACAAGTGCACCGATAACCGGAAGCTTGATTTGTGCAAATGCCTCCGTTTCGACATGGACTGCTGAAACACCACTTTCCAGAAACACAATTCAATTTTTATACCTGAGTGAACTTTCATGAAAAGCTCTATTTGTCTTTTTTTAGCAGTGCAGTTTGATAAAAAAAATCAAGATTTTTGGAATCGTATCAGTTTGTGGGTGATACTTTTCTGATACATTATTTGAAATTGTTTTCGAGTAATTTGAAAGGAAAATCTGTCAGCAAAGCTTTGGAAAAGCGCAATCCCCACTTTTATGTTATTGCACTGCGCAATGTGGAAAAGGCATTAGAATGTGATTTTCAAAAAGTCATTTCGACAAACAGGTTGATCATCAGCTGAAAAATTCACTCACGTGTTTCACATGTTGATCCAATGTATGCAGATGGACAAGTGCACCGATAACCGGAAGCTTGATTATGACAAGTGCCTCTGTTTCGACATGGACTGCTGGAACACCAGTTTCCTGAAACGCAATTCAATTTTTTTGACTTAGTGAACTTTCATGAAAACCTCTATTTGTCTTTATTCAGCAATGTAGTCTGATAAAAAAATCAAGATTTTTGGAATCGTGTCAGTTTGGGAGTGATACTTTTCTGATACATTTTTTGAAATTGTTTTCGAGTAATTTGAAAGGAAAATCTGTTAGCAAAGCTTTGGAATAGCCCAATCTCCATTTTTATGTTATTGCACTACGCAATGTGGAAAAGGCATTAGAATGTGATTGTTAAAAAGTCATTTCGACAAACTGGTTGATCATCAGCTGAAAATTTCACTCACGTGCACATTTTGATCCGAAGTGTGTAGGTGGACAACTGCACCGATAACCGGAAGCTTGATTATGACAAGTGCCTCCTCCGTTTTGACATGGACTGGGATCACACCAGTTTCCTGAAATGCAATGCGATAGGCTTGATTTTGTGAATTTACGAACCGCAAAGTTTTTCCTGGAATTTTGCAATGTATTTTGCTAAAGATGATGAAAATGTTTGGAGTTCTTTCAAAGTGGGACCAATACATTTCTGACACACTGTTGCAAATGATTTTTGAGTCTCTTGAAAGTAAAAAGTTTTAGCAATGCCGTATCAGAAAACAATCGCTGTGTTTTTCATTTTCACTGATTGCAGATCGTATTTTAATTTAATGTTTCTCTTGTATTTTTGCGACATGTCTGGTATAAACGAGGCACAGACATTTGTGTAGAACGTAGGTTTCCCAACCGTTTTGTTCGAGGCCCACATGAACGTTTATTCAACAGTCGAAGGGCCGGGTTTCTTTCATATTGTGATTGTTTCGGTGGATGTTGCATTCTACCAAGGCAGGCAATGAATAATCGTAATTTTACGAATTCTTCCTCATTGGCAAAACGTCTTCGCGGGGATGGATGAAAGGTTTTTGCTGTCTGGGTTTGGCCAAGAGCCGTAGTTTGGAGAATCTACATTAGAAAAAACATTTTGTCCAATAAAATTCCTCATCCCAAACATATCGGCTCACATGATTTCAAACTGTCATTGTACAGTTTGGTTGAGAAAATTTTTCAGTTTTTGTTGCGTGCATTTTGGTCACCTAAAAAATTAATGCAAAATTTGCAAATGAAATGATGGGTTTTTGTTACATCAATAAAATATTTCTGTGCTTGCAGTGGAGTGCGTTTATATATTACGGGGTTAATACAAATTTGATATCGCTGAAATCATCTGTGGAACATTGAAAGCTATTTTTTTCGAAATTTATGAATAGTTTGAAAGAATTTTTAACAAAAATCCGACAAACAAGCATTATTAAGAACTGTCGCCTATTTATGCATAAAGCAGTTGAAATGGAGCAGTGTGTGTTTGTTCAAAAAAACACTCTTTATCAATATGAATTATGGCGCCTGTTGGCGTGCATAGCAGATTTGCGTAAGGAAAATTTGTGGACATTTTGCAAATAAAACTGAAATTTTTACAGCAATGCAGAAAATGCCACGGACAAAAAGATCTTTTCGGAGAAAGCAATTTTTATCTGAAATTTAGGCAGTATTTTTTCGGAATGTTGATGGATTTTGGATTTGAAACCAAGGCATGGTCTTTTCTAACTATCATAATCATATTATACATTAAGTGTGGTTTGAAAACGCTTAGGCATTTTTTATGTAACCCTACTTTTCAAAGGTGAGGGCTTGCATTGAATGTTTTTGATTCATTCCATTAGAAGTTACTTTCACCCTTTCAAGGCAGCAATTCGGATTTTGTGGCTCACACTTTGTCTTGTCATAAAGTGGCGGCTAAAAGAGCTAAAAAGATAACCAGTCTCTATGAAGAGATGGAACGTTTCCTATCTGCGGTTTAAAAATGGTTGTTGATAGTTTTGTACATTAACATGTTTTCTCATGCAGTTTCCTCGTGACACATCAGGTACAGGTTGCTTAGAAGGAATTTCCGTGAGTAAAAGCTTTGCCTGAAAACTGAACCGTATCGAAAACCTGTTCGTTTACGTGTTTACACACTGCTTTGGTTTTGTTGTCCTTTTGTTGAGTTTGCATGCGTTTGGAAAGTTCTGCAAATGTAGCACCCTATTTTTCATTTTTTTAAATTTTTTGACTTTGGTTTTTGGTTAGGCACAATCAAAGTGATCCCATAAAAAAACAAAATAAAGAATATTTTTGTTGGTTGAAAAAATATTTTGTACAGGTCTTGCATTGGAGCTTCTTGAAATATTGCTGTTTAAAACATGCTTGATATCGCTGCGAAAATGTGTAAAATTTTCAATGTTTTTTTTAAATTTTGATAGGTTGAAATTATTGGTACAACCAATCAGACTAACAAACATCAATATAATTTGTCGCTTGTTAGTGTTAAAAGTGAAATTTGACTGCAAAAATTATGCGGTTATTTTTGCAGAAAAAAACGATGCATTTGATTTTTTACAGCAACACAGAGCAAACCAAGGAAAAATTGAAACTTACTTGGTTAGACAAAAGATTTTCCATCTCAAATTAAAGTAATAACTTCCAGGTGATAATAATTACTTCCAGGTGATAAAAGATTTTTAATTGAAAAACAGGACATGGTTGTTTTTTAACTATCACGGGAAACTCTGAATCTCCTTATAAAATGGTTATGCACTGTTTGCTGTAACTTGTTATTGAAAGATGAACATTCACCTTGCATGGATTTTGAATCACTTTACAATACAATGCTTTCATCTTATCGGAAGACCAAAGCGATTATTGTGGCTCACTCTCTGTCAAGTCATGAAGTTCTAACTTATGGATCTAGAGATCTGCTCAAACACCACTGGAAAGTGTAAAATTTCCTATTTTTTATTGCAAATCTGGGCCGTTTTTAGATTTGATCATTTTGTTGTGTGATGTGAGGAATTTTGTGTTGAGATCATCGGTTCTGAGAAAGTTATACAGTAAATGGCATTTGATTTGTTTTTCCATTCAAACAAAACTAGGGCAAATATAGGCTACAACTTGCGTTGAAGTTGTCAAGCTGTGGCCCAATAACGATTTTTTGTTGGTTTAAAATGTTCATACTATTTAGAAAAAAGTCTAAAGGAAAAACCGAAATGCAAATGCATATTGCAAGTTGTTTGATGAGTTTGAACATTTTCGGAACGTTGCCTTGACTTCCTTTCAATTCCATGATGGCACCTTTTGCAAGGTCAACTTTGAACATGTCACGTATGGGTGTATATCATGGAACGTGAAAGTGTGACATAGAATGAAAATGCATCCAACTACATTAAACGATCAATTGATTGTTGTTTATGCTCGGTTTCTGTACTCAGTTTCGAAAGTCAGGCTTTGTCTGTGGGGCCAGTTTATGTTTTCTAGTGTCAGGCCTGGCATGTAGCGCAATGAAGGCTACTCTGGAATTTAGTCAATGTCAGCACCGTGATTTATCCCTTTCCTTGCACCCACCCATTACAAATCTGTGCCAGAAAAGAATGAAAGTCATACATAAATAGTTATTTGAAAACAAGTTTTGTAAAATGTAATGGAATAAAATTTGAATTGGAGTGCAAAATATATTTTAAAACTGTTCAATGTAAAAAAACTTAATACACAAACGTATGCATTTGACTTTTTGCTGAAATGTTGTTTGTGGCCAAAGCGTTTCAACCACAAACGTTAGTTGGCAAAGCCTCTAAAGATGTAGATTCCCACGTAGTTTACATAGATAGAGTCCAAAACTTAGCTCTTATTGTTTGAGCTCATGGCCCATTGACCTGGGCGAAAAGAATCCAAGTTGCGTTTCGTTGTTACATCCCACAATAACCATTTTTTCATCTTTGCTGGTAGTTTTTCTGCATTAACATATTTTCTCTTGCAAATTTCTCGTGAAATATCAGGTGCAAGTCGGATTGAAGAATTTGTTCTTAATAGAGATTTTGTTCTAAAGTTAACCCGTGTTCGATTATGTCGTTTCACATGCTTTGTGTTTTACTGTAGTTTTTCTGAGTTCGCATGTATTTCGGAAAGTGTCGCATACGTAAAAGCCTCAGTTAAAAATTTTATCATTTTTTGTTATTTTTTAAAAGTTTTTTTTGTTATATTTTTTTCAGTAAAAGTAGCCAGCAACTACGCGCAAAAGAAAATGGTTAGTGTGAACATACAGTAAAATGACTTGCTATTTGTTTCGCGAGTGGCAAATAGGAAGAAGACCAACAATGTTACGATTTGTGTGCAATGGACAAAAAATTGTATCAGATGCAGCTGATGCTACCTTCTCACATAAATGAAGCTTTGCTTCAGGCAAATGAACGTTTTTGCTTATTTTTAGATTCTGATTGGGTTTAGGATAGGTTCAAGAGCATTTATTTATTGTCAAGAGCACATCTTTAGCTTAGTGCAACACAACATCTTTGTCTAATAGTAGAAACAAACATCAATAAATTAGGTATATCCACACAAAAAAACACGAGTTGATTACTCTACATTGAGCTTCAGGATGCAAAAATTGTGTTTCGTATTTTCAATTGTATTAAAAATGCAAATCAACTATAGGGATGCAGCTGGAGAGTTGGTTGTGATATTACTTGTAATTGTTGTCTTTTTGAAAACAAAAGCCCTGAGACATTTTGAACTTCTTCGAAATTTAACACAAGTGTCAGATAATTTGATCATACTGCAACTGCATGAAAACAACGTGAAAAAATGGATAATGTAATGTTATATGCTAATGTTTTTATTATCTATCATTGATAATTTCTTAGAAGCTTTTTTATGATCAGTTAAAGATTTCACTCACTTGTTGCACATGTTGATCCAGTGTAACCAGTTCTGCAACTGCACCGATAACCGGAACCTTGATTAGTACAAGTGCCTCCGTTTTGACAAGGACTGTTGTAACAACTGTTTCCTGAAACGATATGCATTTTGCTAGATTTAGTTAATTTTTGTGAAAAAAGTTTCTGTCTTGTTATAGCATTGCATTTTAATAAGCATGATAAAAAATGTGGATTTGTTTATCTTTGGAAGTAATGCTTTACTGGCACATTGCTTAAATTGATTTTCGAGTAATGTGAAGCTAAAGACTTCTAACAGCGCTTTATCACACTGAACAATTGGCATCTAATTTAGTCTGCAGTGGTTATTGGTAGTTTTGTACATTAACATGTTTTTCCATGTGTGTTTCATGACAGGTCAAGCATAAGTCGGATTCAAAGTCTTGCCTAGAACAAAAATGTTTGCTCATAAGAGAAACGTATCCTAAACATGTGGTCTTACATGTTTTCAAGGAGTTTAAGTGTCGTTTTTAGTATTGTGCATGCACTTGGAAAAGTTCCGCAAATATAACAACTGGACTCAGAAATTTTTTCAGTTTTTGTTGTTTTTGTGAAGGCATCTACAAAGTGAATGCCAAAATGGCAATCTGAAGATGGTTTTTGATGTTGAAAAAATTTTTACATAGGTCTTTTATGGAAGTGCGTGGAAATCTTGTGGGGTTAAACGTGACGGTATTGATCCACGTTTGATGTTTTTACAATGACTTGCGAAATTACAAAGTTATTTTTTCCGAAGTATCAATACAATGAGAGCATTACTGAAAAAAATCAAAGAAATGTGCATTGACATGAACTGCCACACCGTGTTGTGTGAAACAAGGTGCGTATGGAACTGCATACAAAAGTTTTGTAAATAAAATGGTTGTATCTGAATTTTTACAGCACTGCACAACACACCACGAAAAAACAGAAAATGACATGTTGTAGAAAACGTAGCTTTATGAAAATTTGAAGCAATGCTTTCTGGATTTTTGATAGATTTTGTGTTTGAAGCCACAGCATGATCTTCTTTAGCTACCACGGCAAACTCTAAATGTCTCTATGAAATACTCATGCCTTGCTTAATGTACCTTTATTGCAAAAGGTGAACGTTTGCGTTGAACTGTTTTGGACTACTTTACTAAACGATGCTTTCACCGTTTCTGTACCGCAAATCAAAATTTGTGAAAATTGTTTTTCAGTCATTTGGTGGTGACTGAAGGAGCTAGTGAGCTAATCCAACCCTCTGCAAAAGCAGAAAAATCTTGCAAAAAGGATTGAAATCAACACGGATTGGATTTTTTAGCACATCACCAACTCTGTCTTTTCCGCCATAAATTTGCTGATTGGTTCGCTCATGTTACATTTGTGGAATACAAAATTCAGTATCGTTGTTTTTTAGTGAATCAAATTGCTGAAGAATATGCTTCTTTGAACCTAGGCCAACTGCTTTAATATCTGCGAGGAAGGGGTTTTCCGAAACACAGATATGAAGTCAGCATTTCATATTTACGGACTTCGACAAGCCATTGTTGCATGGAGCTGCGTTTGTTTGTTGAAAACGCTACATTTTGACAACATGCAAACAGGCACAGAGATCGAAAAAACTTACGAAAACTGGCAAAAAGTTTTGAACTCAGTGGATGAATTGATAACAGGCAAATGATGTCGTACCAGTTACGAAATCATGAAAATCCTCAAACTCATTGCAGTTGAGGCAAATATTTGACTCAGTTGAGCTATTCAGAACATTCGGAATGTTGGACTGCACAAGCAACAATGAAATGTCAGCACATTTGATAAAGTTTTGACGAAGAAACCTTCTTCGAATTTGTGACAAACAATTAAGTGTACCCTTTAGTTTCCTTTTCCGTGTCACTGTGCACTGCATTTCTCTTTCTCAGAGCAACCTACAGCCAGCAAACATGTGTGGCAAACCAAAATTCAGCCAAAACCACTATGCGCAAAAAAAATTCACTGTGTCTGTAAAGTTATTAGAGTACTTCTGTGGTGATTCTACAATGAAACATAACGCCACCATGATGGGGAGTACAAAAGATGTAGCTTCATTACATAAAAGGTTTTTAAGTATTAATCAAAATTAAAAATGGTTATAAACTGAAACAGCAAAACACAACCAAGTATCAATTTCAAGGTTTTGGTGCCTTTGGTGGCTGCTTTCGCATTATATTTACTCTAATGGCATATGGATGGCGTCAACCGTTTCCTGTCACCCATACACGGCTGGCAAAACCGCAAAGTCCATTGTTCAAGGATATCGGCCAATTTAAAGCTTATTGCAATATCATGAACATCACTTAAAAACTTGATTAACAAAATCTCAGAAGCGAGAAAATTTCATAAACTTAATCAATTGCTCAATGACATTATCGGTTTGACGTACAAATGTTTAAAAATGAAAACAAGTAAATTTTTGAGTCTCCATATATATAAGAACAGCATGCAAAGTCTGCAAAAATGTGATCGGTTACTTTGTGCAGTGCGGACAAAATACTGTGACATTTCTATGTTCGTTGCAACATGGCTTCCCACAGTTTTAATAAAAAAATGTAAAACTGATGGAAACTTTGGTAAAAACTAAAAATATTTTTTTAACAAATTTGCAGCTTTGCAATAACTTTTTACCAAATATTTGTCTCCTCTTCAGAAGCGATTTCAACCTATGTATTTAATCATGCACATCCAGTTTAAAAACGTTGGTAATCAAAGAAAATCAGAAGCATAGAGTCATTTCTTATACAATAAGGCTCAACAAACGCCAAAGTGCAATTTGTCCTCCGTTGTACAAGAGGAAGAGTTTCAAGTACTGAAAGTTTAATCAACCATTTGAAATCAAAGCAGATAATCTATGTAATCCTTGAGAGTGAAGACCACAAAACTATCCCGGCACAGAAGAGATCAGATCACAAATTGTGAAGGAAATTAGTCTTTTTGAGGCTACAAAAAGGTCGAATAACTTTGAAAAACTGGGCCATGTCTTAATTACAACACAGCCCACACCGGAGGAACCAGAGAGGACTTTTTCAGCCACGCGACTATCTGTCAAAAAATTCAGAAACAAACTGAATGATGACAATGTACTTAATTATCATGCGTCAATATTATAAACGTCATTAATAACTGTGCTAAACATAATTACTAATTCGGTAACAAAAATGGCGCAGCCACAAACAGTAGTGATTTCCCAATGATATTCAGTTTTTATCGCTCAAAATCACATTCCTTTCAAAACCCGAAAAAACACGATTTTTCTCGAGTTTTTTCTCAGCTACCCGAAACCCTGGTTTTAAAATTTTAATTGGAAAACACCCATAATTGGAAACACTATTACGCCCGATGAAGCTGTTTGATGCAAAATTAGATGACCCCAGGAATCCTTGTTTAAATGACTGCTATCATTCAGGGCACTTAGAGAGAGAGAGAGAGAGAGAGAGAGAGAGTTTATTGGCGCAAATATTAAACAATTTCATACAAATTAAAGCTAAGGCGCTGGGACACCGAAAAAAACCTGTTAAACA
>Ga0210059_1008909_pt1 | contig 15749 bp, 8 predicted proteins | sample Ectturendosymbi2_FD_188042 | JGI IMG/M metagenome (GOLD analysis project Ga0210059, IMG submission 188042) | Ecteinascidia turbinata endosymbiont from Florida, USA - Sample 2 (SPAdes) (version 2) | ecosystem: Host-associated > Tunicates > Ascidians > Unclassified | place: Key West, Florida... | reverse complement strand
CGGCACCCTAGGGTGCCATTTACAATACCCAGGGGTGCCGCGAGCTAATGCGTTTTTTAATATACTATTAAAAATACATTTTCAAACTGTCATCAAACCTTGAAGCAAAATTGTATGGGTTCGCCACCGTGTGCCGCAAAATATAGTTCTCTTCTGCAGGGTGCCGCAAGCCTAGACAGGTTGGGAACCACTGGCCTATATTAACGTTTCCCAACCACCACGAACGTTTAAATCAATTGTCGCTGATGAGTATTGAGAGCGAACTACTACGGAAAGAAAACTTTTGACAAGCCGATGCATGAATTTGCTTGCAAAAAAGCACGAAGAATGCTATTATAATTTGAGTGTCTAACATGGTGAGAAAAACTGTGAACTTTTTCGTATTCCTGCGTTTATGATAGGACAGGGGTTCCCAAACTGGGGTACATGTACCCCTAGTGGTACATTTGCCTATCTGAAAGGGTACATTTAAGGTTAGCAAGAGAAGGAAAAAAATATGTTTATACATTATTCATTTCAAATTATTTATATATATGAATTTGTCCGAACCATTTCATGTTACTAATGGGGTTAGACTAGGGGGAGTATTGCGTCCATACTTTTTTGCTGTATATTAAGATGATTTATCTCTTGAACCAATCAACATTCAAGCTGGATATTATATTGGTGAAATCTTGTTGAACCACTTGACGTTTGCTGATGACATTTGCGTGTTTTGTCCAAGTGTACGTGGGTTGCAAAGTATACTAGATGTGTGTCAGGCTGATGCAGGATTGCATGAAATTATTTTCAACTGCAGAAAAACTGTTTGTATGATGTTTAAGGCTAAGAGTGCAAAAAGGACGGCCATCCCGTTGCTGACACTAGGATTACTAAAAGTAAAATCTGTTTCCTGCTACAACTGTAGCAGGAAGTATTTAAAAATTTGGGGATTGTATTAGATATTGAGCTCTCAGATGACAAAGACATTCAGAGACAAACGCGATATCAATATGAAGCAGTGAACAAGCTGCGAGCTTCTTTTTCCCAATCTTCGAACGCAGTGAAAAATGTACTCATTCGTTTCTTCTGTAGGTCCATGTATGCATCTAAATTAGTGGTGTGATTTCAGGAAGGCATATATCCCCTGATTGCGTGCGGCCTATAACTTTGGTTGCAGGGCTCTGTACAACCTGCCGTGGCGAGCGAGTGTTAGTAGTTAACAAGTTCAATGTAACATTCCTACCTTTGAGACCTTATTGAAAAAATCTGTATCTGTTTCTTGAACGATGCGAAGAGTCCAACAATGTATGGTCGCGCGCTTTGCTGAGGTCAGATTGTTTATACCAGTATTAGTCCTTATTATTTGAACACTACAACCTTTGTGACTGAGTGTCCGGACGTTACAGTGTTAGTTTGAGTATGTGTGCAGGCCACAAGCCATCGTACTTCACCAGGACTTAGTCAGGTTGGACTCTACTTTTTAAATGCGATTTTCACGTCCAACTCTGGATGTAGTGTTGTACCAAGTGTTACGAATTAGCCAACAACTATGTTGAGGAAGTGTCTGTAATGTAGTGTTGTACGAAGTGTTACAAGTTAGCGAACAAGTATCGCTATTCCTGTGGTCCTACCACCAACGCCGATACAAAATGTTCTGTGTCTGTTATTATCAATCTGTGTTGTGCAGATAGTGCGTGCTTGTGGTCTATGGACTTCATGTCTGGTTCAAAGATTAAAATATTAAAATAAAAATAATTGAATATTATTTTCAAAAATCATTGCATGCTTACTGGTAAATATATTTTTGTTATCTTCCTCAGCCTTTTTATCATGAGAAGTTTCAGGGGCATGGGCTTCGGAAGTGGAGGCCAAGACCGCACCAAGATTTTGAAATTTGACATTTTCCCATCAGTTTTTGCAAGAAAAGATTGTTTTCTCAGTTTCGAGTGGTGAAAATGTAATTTTGCCACTTTTGGCCGCCCCTGCAAAAATATTTTTGGCCCACCCCTAGAAAATCCACTATTGGCCCCTTTCTGGAAAAAATCCCTCCGGCGCCCATGTTTAGGGGTACACGCTCATCTAACGAAATGCTGAAAGGGTACACGGACAGGGAAAGTTTGGGAACCCCTGTGATAGGACAAATGTTTTCATTTTCGCATTGCATATCTACCCTTTTCATTTGATGTTGCAGAGTGTGTTGTTTCACGTGATGAACACGAGTATTATGGGGACACCATGCGACATTGTTTTTTATTGAAAAGATGAGGGCCCTAAAACAATTGTGCCTCAGGGCCCCTTAAAGCCTCTTCTGGCACTGTTTTATCTACGGAGCAGACGTTCGATGCCTACACCGTGATTGAAAAAGCCGCTTTGTAGGTACAGGGTGATGAAGTAAGTGCACAATGGTTTATTCCGCCTCAAAACGAGCTGCTCACTGCATGCGAAGAGAACACTGAAATTAATGTACATTCACTTGAGAATGCAAGTGATAATAGGAGACGACAAAAAACAAATATTGGAAAAATATCTAATGACACACAGATGAAGAAGACTAACCTAAATTAGAAAGGGAAAATTTACGGTGCCTGTTAAGAATAAAATACATAGAAAAAAATAATGGAAAAGATCATATGGTACAAAAGCACTAAGAATGAACAACACAAGATGAGTTAAAGGAATTGTTTGCACTATCTAGCTGAGAGAGTAAGTAGTTCTTGTATAGGTGTTTGAAGTCAAAATGAGATATGAGATCGAAACAATTTTGCACCGCGCTTATGGCGGACAAATCGAAAGACCTTGAGGCTTACTCTCAACAAAATGCAGTTAAAGGGCTGCTCTAGTGATTACGACATGACGATCTTCAAACAGGTCGTTTGCGAATGATTTGGCACTCCGCATTGCGAACAGGAGGATGCGCCAACCAGGCAGCGGCCCTTGCCGCGCTCGCGTAAGGTCGGATATCGAATCCAGCAAAAGCCCTGCGGCCGTCTAATTGTCCCCTCGGCGGCGGGGGCCGAATGCATCGTCGCCTTCCAGGCGAGATTCTGACTTAGAGACGTTCACTCATAATCCGTTAGATGGTAGCTTCTAGAGTCCTGCACGGAGCGGGTTAACCCGTGCGGGTTGCGGGTACCCGCATTTGCGGGGCGGGTGCGGGAACCTGCACTGCTTTGCGTGCGGGTGCGGGTTGTACTTGGTGCGGGTGCGGGGCGGGCGCGGTTTGAGAAATTCTTTGTGCGGGTAACTGAGTGTTGAGCCAAAGCACATGAGCTTAATCAGCTCAAAAATCGCAAAACACGTGGACATACTAAAGTCATTTGCCAGCATTGCGCTTAGGACAGTAGGCCTGCAGCAATTATTACATTATGATGTAACAACGCATTGTTGCGTAACATTAGCTCAGACTCTTGCCATGTGGTGGGCAAGTGAACATTTTCCAATGCTTAGGTGAGGAATAATTCAGTCTGGCAGCACTTCTAAATGGATGAAACAACGCTTAACGCACAGCTAGTCACAACTGAACTGAAACGTGTTTTTTAACACCTCAAATCTGTTGACTGCGAAAGATCAGATCTGTGGAAAGTTTTGGTTTGGTTGTCAATGAAAAAGAATGAGTAGCTTGATTTTGCTGCTTGTTAGACTTGTCTTCAGACGTTATGAGTAGGACAAGTTTTTCAATTTTTTTACAGCTTCCAACAACTTCTGAAATACTCAGAATTTATGTGGTACGATGAGCTGGTTGCAGGAATTTTATATTGCAACTTTTTCCTTTTTCACATGCAACTTTTATCAAGTAGGCCTATTGCGCAAAATGTAAAAGTGTGATTTAAAAATCATGCTTGAGAACTATTTCAGTATAGTTCTGTTCTCTTTGATAACCGATTCGAATTGAATAATGACCTGAAAGCAATTGTAGAAATGACCCGGCCAAACAAACATCACTCCAGAACTGTAGGCCAAATTGTTAAATTGCCAAGCTATTTCATGCACTGACTGTGGAGCGAAGTATTAGCATGCTACGCAAACTGTTGGCAAATTATCGTCATTTCTCGAGATAGTGTTTGGAAATATTTAGCATTATATGTAAATAAATCGCTTGAGTAAATCACTGTCGTTTAAAATGCTCATGCATAAGTGCAACTTTTTACTGCAACTCTTGTTAAAAATAAATGCATATTTCTCACGATTTTATTGCAACAAAAACTTGCCCTAGTTATGAGTTTTTAGCAGTTTTCGGACAGGTGCGGGTTTGAGACCGAAAAAGTGCGGTGCGGGCGCGGGTTGGGATACTCTGCGGGGCAGGTGCGGGTGCGGGCAAAATTTCTCAAACTCTTGCGGGTGCGGAGCGGGGCGGGTTTAAATTTTGCGGGTGCGGGGCGGGTGCGGACACAAAATTTCAACCCATGCAGGACTCAGTAGCTTCGCACCATCAGCTTATCCGCCAAGCACATGAACTAAATGTCTGCATCTGCGGTTCCTCTCGCACTGAGCAGAATTACTGTCGCAACAACACTTCATCAGAATGGTAAAACTAACCTGTCTCACGACGGTCTAAGCGGTCCTTGTCTTCGTTTTCTTGATAGTTTCACGAAATGGAGAAAAATGGGAAAATGAAGCAGTCAAAAGGGAGATGAGTGCCATCGGAAATCTTCTCAAATGTGGCAGTAGCCACGTTGAGTGTTTCTCAGTATTCAGGGATTGATACAAGTTGCATTTACCATGCAATTTTATTTGTTTGGGATAACCACGAAACATATCAGGTTATTTCACATTTCTCATTTTTTCTGCAAGCTTGCGCCAGGTGCTCTCCCAGTTCTTGTTGGAGGCAACGTTGTTACTATGTATTACAAATAAGTTTGATATTACCTTCAACTATAGGGTGTGTGTAGACAAACAATCGCAGACAGGACCGACAAAAACCAGCCTTTCGATACTTTTTTACACATTGCACCATAGGCTTCATCATTGCATGTGATACTCATATAAGAGTAATGCATGCCAACATGTTTCTGTTTTTCTTTTGTTTAAAAATGAATGATAGTAGCGCACATCCTTTCATGCATAGGTATGGATATTTCATAATCGATTTAGTCTCTTATTTCAGTAATGCAGACTGCATCACAGTGCTCATGCGCAAAGCACTCATTTTTTTCGTATATCACAGAACATCATTGACGTTATATAACAGTTAAAAGCACTAGGTTTTCTGTATGCTCTCGATGAATCAGCCGACTGCGCTCTACTTTTATCTTTTTGTGATGATTCAAACATGCACATATCTATATTCAAGTGTGTGCTCTCCACGATGGGTGTAAGCAAGGAATCGATCAGCACATTTTTAATAGGAAGTCTATTTCACGTAAAATTGCGCATCCTCAGTCCTGAAAATTGCAAGCAAACTTTACGGGTGAAAAGTTGAAAGGCTAAAGTAAGAGCAGAGAAAACAACAAACTCAAGAATAAAATGAATAAATTTATTCATAAATGAATAAGAGCCTCAACTCAAGACAACTGTTGCGTAAAGCACGTGGTCAAATTTGTTAAAGTAAATGAGTTGGCACGTAGGCAGGCCCGTAATCAGGGGGCGAAGACCCCTGAAAAATTTTTCGCCCCCTTGGAAAAAGTGATGAACATAATTTAAAACTATTGGACATAGTTTAAAAAATTTGGGCCCCTCTCAGAAAACAATTTGCCCACTCTAGTGTTCGAAGCTGGTACAAGCCTGCACGTAGGTGCCAGGATGCGATATTCTCCTTGGGAACAACTTTTCAACTTTGAAATACGTTAGCTGTTAATCGCTAATTTTCCTAAGTTTATCGCTGAGATCGGTTTGTTTCTCTTGCAGTTTCAGCTGACTTTGACGGTGCTAGTGGCCTCGTGTGTATAGTATATATTTGCTGCCCTGATCAATTCAAACGAAGTGAAGTGTATGAATTTTATTGGAAGCAGAACTACAGTAGCAACCCGTATGACTCAGCTATCTGTTGCTTAGCCAGAAATTTTGAAGCAGAGGACCTCTTTGATGCGGATCAGTGAAGTTCAAGTTATTTGTTTCCTGCCGGAATAGAAAATTTTAATTAAAATAAAGTTGGCGCTAGTAAAAAATCCAACTGAGATATTTTTACACTTTGCCACTCAAAAGTTTTGAAAATGTCAACCTTTACCAGCTTAGAAAGTTTGCGATTCGGGACCAGGGAGGATCCAGGGGGCCGACTGGGGCGATCACCTCCCTAAAACCTACGAAAGTTACTTTATTCACCATGATTTTGTACAATTCGGAAAACAACATTCGCGATATAAGGCCATTACGCCGTCCATTGTTTCGCCACAGCAGTGTTGTAAAGTATGCTTCATCTCTCTTAACAGTAGTGAACACGTAATGAGACTTGACTACTAAATATTTCTGAAATCTCCCCCCTAACCTGACTGGCTGGATCCACCCCTGGTCAGGACCGATATACTTTAGGTCCAATCCAGGCTGAGCGATACTTGAGGATTTGTTTGCTTCACTGTGACAAACGGTTTTGCATGCCGATCAGAGTCTCTACAGTAGACTAGAAGACCCAAATACTTCGCCTTTTTCAGGAACCTATTACATAATAGGCTGTTTGCAAGCGACCCTGTTGTAATCTTTGCGTGGCTGTGCTCAAGTAACTTTTCATGTCATGGCGCGTGTTTTAAACTAGAGTTCGTATATGTTTTCTCTACAATTGGCGCTACTTGGTCTGTCAGTTTCGGTGATAACAGCGTAATGGTCATGGCATATATCAGGGGTGGCCAAACCTGCTCTATGTATGAGCCGCATATCGTAAAACCCAAGTTACAAAGAGCCGCAACATAGAAATCTGAAGACACTAACTTATTTGCAATCTACGCTTCTGTGCCATCATAATTCTTTTTGGAACGACTTGCAAAAGTAATACTGTACGGCACGCTAGCTACCACCGTACCGTTTTACAATATTTCAACACTTTGCAATAGAAACAAAAAACAAATATATAATTTTTCGGAAAGCTCAAAGAGCCGCATGCAAAGGTTCGAAGAGCCGCAGTTTGGCCACCCCTGATATATATTGTAAACTTCAGTTAGCGTGTTTTCTATAATTCTAAAAGCCTGGGTGTGTTCGAAACTCCAGTTGTCATGATTTCTGCTACGTTTTGCTTTAATGCTTCATCATTTCACCTGTGAGGTTTTGCTTGCAATTTACAGGATTGAAAATGCGTAACTGAGGCGAAATCGATTTCCTAGTAAAAGACCTTGCGAGCAAATTTAGCTGCTTCGCTCTTGTTGTACATTGTCACTGAACTGTGGATACCTGCAGTCAGAATCCTCGCAGAGTTATGAAAGCACAGCATGGGAGGTTGATTGCTCGGGCTGGAAAGCTCTGCTTCACTTCTCGAACACACCATTGATATCTACCCTGTTCGGCACTTTTAGATGAAGCTGCGCTGTATGCAGTGTTCCCTCTAAGAAAGTTCTACGCTGAGAAAATGTTTATTTTGTTGCGCACTACGCGCATGCGACTGCGCAATCGTGCAGGCGCACAAATAGTGGAGCGTTTCCAGCATTGAAGGGGGGCTATGCGAAATATATGTATACCGTACTAAATTTAGAATGTTGGAAGTGCCTGGTGGTACTGCGCAATTGCGCGGTTGCGTACCTGAGGGAACACTGGCTGTATGGTTTGCCGGTTACTCTAAAAAAACATATTTTTGTCACTTTACATCATAAGCCAGTTCAGTTGCTTTGTTGCATGAATTTGAACTCTGTTGCCCTCGTACCATCGCATTTTCAACCGAGGTAGATGCAGTCCATCATGCTCGACAAAGCAAATTTGCCCTGAAAATAACAATTTGATCAAACTTCTTTAGTTTAATCTGAATGGGGCCTGGAATCTCTTGTAAATCTTGTTCTATACAGTTGAATTCGTTTATAACGGCTTCTGTAACGTGTAACGTAAATTCGCCTATAACGTTACATTTTGTCCGGTCCCGATGGCATCATTTGCATGCATTTCAATTCACTTATAACGTCAATTCGGCAATAACGTTCTTTATGCAATCCCCAAGAGGTGATTGCTTTATGCAATCCCGTAAAACGAGGACTTGGTGAAGATGAAAGTGATTATAACCAGTCACGACTTTGGTCCAGATTACACAATACATTAGCCCAAATTACACGGATCATCCCCCAGTGAATCTACACTGAATACACTGCATTGAAAACTTTTTCACCGTTCAGGATTTTTGAGCACCTTGCGCTTGCCCTGAAAAACAGAGTTTGCCCTAATAAGATTTCACTGTGTTGAATATACTTCTTACCATTCAAGATTTTTGGGCAACTTTGCGCTTGCCCTGAAAAACAGAATGTGCCCTGAATTCACTGCATTGAATATATATTTTTTATCATTCAGGATTTTTGAGCAACTTGCGCTTGCCCTGAAAGTTTTCAAGCCGGGGGGGCTGCAGCGCCGCGGCCCCCGCCTCGTACGTCTATGCTAAAGTTATATGATTAACTGAAATCGGGTAGCTTTTTCCTTCAACAAGCGTGGCTTAAATTAAATAACATCGTGCAAGGAAGACGACGTGCGTTCTTTACTCTGGACTCCGTGTGGAATGTAAACACACTGCAGAATGCAGACCGTTTTGTACTGTGGAGTGTGGGCACGTTCCCGCACTCAGCTACGCTTGCACATTTTCACTCAGCCAGGAAGGCTCAGTGAAAACATACGTTTACAGAACTGTCACAAATAGAACGCCGTGTAAACAAGCAGTTAGTGTCCACAAAGGCGACGCAGTCAAATCAAATAGTGAATGTACGTACTCCCAGTCCTGAAATCTGCAAGCAAAAGCTTACAAGTGAAATGCTGAAGAATGTGACAGAGCTGAGAAAGCAAGCAAACACTGGACTAAAACAAATCAAAACACAAGCTCAGACAAGTGACAACTGGCAAATAAGCCGTTCTCATAAAGCTCGTTTGACTAAAACAAAAAAACTATTTGACGCCAATTACAGAGCAAAAAAGCTAGGAGCAACACGTTGCTGACTGAATGATGGCGCATGACAGCTGGATGCACAAGCAGAAAGGCGACTTTGAGGTGGTAAAGTTGACTGACGTACACGAGGCAGGGCCTTTAAAACTGCAATTGCTGGAAATGACGACGCAAAATTCGTGAAGTAAAGATCGCGGTTTGCAGTAAGAAAGAGAAGCAAACAATTCGGCAATGCAAAATGACAAAAAATCAGTTCAAACGAACATCGCAAATTGAAAAAAGAAAGTGAAACAAGAAATATTTCGCAGAAATTCTGCTGATAGATTCAACTGCGTCATCTACTCGGAGATCAATTGGTTGAAAACAGATATTTGCAAATCCGAATCATTACAAAGTTATGAAAGCAGACCACAGTCGGCTGATTCCTCGAAAGCTTGCAGGAAGCTTAGAGCATTCAATTGCCGTGTGTAGACATGTTTCTCACTATGACGGAATCCACGCTAGCGACATTAGTCGCGCGCGTTACTTCAGGCGGCTGCGTTTGGATTATTTCACCGTGTGCGGGCCGCGCCCGGCGAGCTTTCTAAATTTGTAAATTTTTCTCCGCGTAACCACGTAATTGCCGCGAGGAAGTACAGCATCTCATAATGAAATTTCGCAAAGTAATAAGACGTTTTTGGAAACGAATTTTCTTGAACATACTTGCTGCTTACAGGATTTCGTTTTTGCGTTATAACGCTGCCGCGGTGGGACATAGACGAGTAGCCAAGTAGGATTTGTTGATGTCCTTTCCGCTTGTGTCGTGACTACGCCATCATGCGGCAGCTGGTATCTACAGTGTGATTCTGTTTTATGTGAAAACGGTTTTCACCCTAATCGGGATCCCAAAATCTAGAAGAGTAACCCAAAAATGTTTTTATCTTAAGCAAGGATTCTATTTGAATAAGTGCAGAGGCGTGCAGAGGGAGGGGGCAAACGCGTTGACGGCCCCGGATATCCAAAGCAGGGCATCCAAAGAGTGAAATTACAAAAATAGCATTTGATTAAAATGCTGCACCTAGTTGCTTCTTCGTATTGTAAGGCTACAACAAATGTTGCATGGATCTGATGAGAACTTTCCTGGGGGGCGGCATACAAATGTATGTTAGGTGAACCGAAAGAGAGATGAATCACTGCCATCGTTATCTTAAGGCCTTACACCCTACTTCTCTTTCCCCGTTTGTAGACTGGCCAATTCCTACTATTGTTAAACTGCGACTTGTAGTCTTAAAAGTATCTCTCGATTCTCTCTAGAGCCTGGGTTCTTAAACTGGGGGGCGTGGAGGTTCGAGTATGGCAATGACATACTGTTGAAAAGTATCAAATGCAGTGTTTTTATCATTCGTAAGTTTGTTATGATTTCAGTAAAAACGTCATAATCAAAACAAAGCGGACAGTACAGTGAACAAACAAGGAGACCTCTTCAACTTGCTTCGTCAAAGTTGGATTTATGAGTAAAGAACGCTTCATGTTACGATGGTGTCTTGTCTGCTTGGTTTCATTTTTAGTGGCAATGCTAATTGTGTCACAGAGCTATATCATGCGTGACGGTTTGGCGACGGATTTTTGATTTGTAGTTGTTGCAAAATCAAAATAATACAGTAGATTTGTCAGAAAGAACACCGTTCAGAGCTGTTAAAACGCTTTCCACGCCAAGTACAATACCTGTAAAATAGTACTTTATATTTTTAGCAGAGCGCCAGCTAACTTTTTGCGACGTATTTCACTTTTTTTCTTGTCATAAGCGCCATGCAAAGCTCGGTGTCTTTGCACGTACGTTTTACAACGTTCAAGTACCTTGCTAACGTTGCGTCACGTGGTTTAAGACTCGAACAACTTTTTCTCTTTTTGATTCTCACATGAGGCGAAGTTTTTGTGGCGTAATCCGTTTGGACGTGGCAAAGGCCTGGGCAGGTAGTTTTGCTGTGCTTGTGTTTCCCACATTCCTCAATACTACAATTTCGTAGGGGAGCACACAGTCAAGTTGTTGCTCAGGGCATCATCAGACCTCTGCATGCCCCTGATAGAGTTGATGATACCCACCTAACAGGCCAGTGGTTTTCAACCTGGGGGCCATGTACCGTTTTTGGAAAGGTCGCGAGTAGCTGATATTTTATATACACAGTTGTATTCAATACGGTTTATTCGAATTTTAGATGGGGTCGTTGGCTATAGTGGGTTGCTATGATGGATCGCGGTACAACAAAAGGTTGAAACTCACTGTAATAGGCGAAATATATACTCTGATAAGATCGTAGCGTCTGATTCATGGCTGTGAAAGGATTCTTTTGGATAAACAGTATCTTAAAACGGTTTAGAAACGCTGCAGTGAAAATCCATGTTCAACAAACAAGAATGTCTTCCTGCAAGTTTCCACCGTGATTATGCAGTCTTTATTTAAGCCATAAAACAGGAACGCCCCACTTCAAAAAACATACTGAAGTTTGCACAGGTACGACAGAGATCCTAACAAAGTTATTTATTCTACAGGGCGTCCATAAAGTCTGGGTACATGGTAAAAAACACATAAAGTCTGCGACCATCCTTCTCGTCCACTTAACGGTTCCAACTTGATTTGTTCTTCTTTGGACAGAGCCATAATCATTTACATAAATAAACCTATGGGGAGGAAAAATAACCTAAACAAATAAAATCGATAGTGAAAACCTCCATGTACCCAGACTTTGTGGACACCCTGCAAATTGCGTTTTCCAACAGTAGTATGAGAGCAGGCAGAGGTGCATGTTGCGAAAGGAGCTGTGCAGCCAACTGCCAAAAACAGGAAACCTTTTTCCATATTGGATGGCAAAAGTATTGGCATCTTTTGTCAGTCTTTGATTAATTTTGGAGCTGGTGATGTACAGAGCAGGGTTTACCAACTTTTCTGAAAGTTAGAGCTACTCCTTTGGTGCTGATCAATGTGAAAGGTTAACAGTTCGATGCGCACTTTTGAAATAAGAAGCATTTGTTCAATTTACCATTGATTATGTTAATTTTAAATGATGTTCATCTGCGTGAAGATGCTGATCATGTTAATGCTACTTTTAGGACAGGTCCGCGAGCTACCCATGTCGTTGCGGGCGGCATGGGGCCAGTGGTGTAGCCAACCCACACATTTTGGGGGGGCAAAATGTTTTATTTTAGGCGAATAAGACTATTTTGTTTGGAAAAACGCCTCTCAAAGCACAAAATGACTATATTTTCTAAAAATTGGGGGGGCATGGCTCCTTTGACCCTACGTGGCTACGCCTATGCATGGGGCCCGCGGGCACCAATTGATGACCCCTGATTTAGTGCATGAATGAATTTACATATCTGGAGTTAACTGCCACTGATCATTTGATTTACTTCTATACTACCAAATCTGCAGGTTTTATTACATTGCTAGTTCTTGGTGATTGCACACTATGAACATGGGATCAGTGTCTACTGCATATAATAAAATATTAATGAGTAATTACATCACACTTTGCAATGTTAGATTTTGTAGCAGAGGCTAATACCCGTTCCGCATAACATCTCCATTGCAAAAAGTATGGAAATACTTATTTCGTATCTCAAAGGAAATGACATTTCTGTGCATGTTGCATACAAATAATTCCCGATAAAAAGTAAAAAGTGATTGTTTAACTGTATTGCAATGCAGTAAGGGGTAATCTGGTATTAAACGTTCACCGGAATTCTGCTTTCATGGCACAGGCAACTTGAAATTAGGGGTGCACTGCCCTCACGCCCATTTCAAAGAAGGGCAAGGTGGTCAGAAAAGCCCTTAAGGGCCAAATTGGAGTAGAAACAAGGCCAATCGCACATTATTTTTTCGCAAATTTGCTTTGTTTCAGTTCATGTTTCCGCGACTTTTTCACTTTTCAATCCCTTTGCTTTTTCATATATCCTTTGTGTCTAGAGTAGTCTATTAATTATTTTCATGTATGGTTGAGCGAAAAGCAAGAAAAGTTCAAACGCAATCGTGATTACACGCATACAGCACAACATCACACCAACTAATCGCCTCACGGTACGTCTTTCATCTCGAACCCGTTCCTCAAAAAAAGCGGGTCACCAATGAAAAAGAGCAAATCGATTCCTAAACAGCAGATATTGCGGGGAGATCTTTGCAGTAATCAGTGTCGGGACCGTCCATTGATTATGTGTGAAGGAGATTCGTGAAAAGGATTTGAAAACGTGAACTTAAATGCTTCCTGCGCGATTGTTTATAGGACTGCTTCAAGTCTTAGTGTGAAGAATGTTTGCTGTTGCAAACATTTCGCAAATCGGACCACGCGATATCAGGGGAGAGCCAGTAAGGTGAGGAGGGACGATTTTAGTAAAATTTGGGAGCCAAGTCTCATAACAGCTTCGCTACTGCAGTTAAGAGGGATGAAGTGTACTTTACAACACTGCTGTGACGAAACAATGAATAACAAAATGGCCTTATGTCGCGAATACTGTTTTCCGAATTGTAAAAAATCATGGTGAATAAAGTCACTGTTGTAGGTTTAGGGGGGCGATCGCCCCAATCACCCCCTGGATCCGCCCTTGCGCGATATCGTCTTCAATCTCAAATCCGGCTTGCGAGCACTTAAGCAATCGTCACGTCAATTCTTTAAATAGGGGTTGCGTCGTGGGCTGGTTCTTGCAAGCATGTACTTACAAACCTACGTGCGAAGATGTCTGGCTCGTTTCAGCGTAATTGTGTGTGCTTTTGCGCAAAGACGTTTGGCTCGTGTACGAGCACGTTCAGGCCGTTGCTTGAAGTAATCTGTCTGGCTCGCATGGACGCAATTATTGTCAATTTTCGAGCGAAATAGATCGGCTTCCAGAAACGCTTCATCTAAATAATTTTTGTCTTTTACATTGCAAGTCAACATCGTGCGGATTTTCTTTAAACCTGAGCCAATAGACAACGTCGCATGGAAATGGCATAAATACAGTGACACGAGTAATTTTTGCGAAATAACTGTTATTAATAGCGCCATAACTCACTAAATCTTAAAATCCACAAGGGTCACATATCCCTTCCCCCCTGGTGACAAACAATGGTATCTAACGGAAATGTGGGGTCGAACGAGACCAACCAATACAGGTTACTATCCTCATATCACGCCACAAATTTCCACATGCCTATGTATCCGAATATAGGTATGTTTCCAGTTATGCTGAAGTTGAAGTGACTCGGACATTGCTTTTGTGCACAAACCGAGAGTGACGTGTGATGATTATCACCGCATAGTAGAGGCTTCGCTTGGCGCATCCACGAGAACGTTTCAATTCGTACATGTTTTGCTTGCTTATATCACAACAAAAAAACTTTAGTCTGGCGGCAAGCTTCTGGGAAATCTGCCTGCTTCTTGCTTTCATTTTTCCGCGATGATTAAAACTTGCAAGTGCATCTGTGTTTCATAATTATAAGCCACAAAGATGGCAGCAAGTAAATCGATCACAGTTTATTAACAGGGAAGCTAGTTTGATCCTCACGGTCTGCTCGCACGTGCGTATTCGCGCTGTGGAACGAACTCAGATAGAGACAATGCACTCTGTCTGTGCTGCTAACTGCTTTCGCGTGGATCGTTTTCTTGACACTGCGACTCTAGCGGATCGTTCCTAAATAACAGAGCGTGTGTTTCAACGCATCCGGACAGATTGGCAGCGTCAAAATGCAATGCCTCTTCAGTGGGTTACGAAGGCTGGTTCTCAGTTGAAACACTTGGCTTAGTGGGAGGAAAGACGAACAGGTGTTTGGAATACACGCCACAGTGGCACAGGACCAAGACTGTTAGTGACACAAGCGCTGTTTGAAAGTGGTACTAACGAAAGCTTTGTAGCCAACTGCAGGATCTTTACTTGATAGGAGGTAAGAGAATGGGACGGTTAACATTCGAGTTGATGGTTTTCAAAGTTTTGTGGTTGTTTTTTGTTGAAAACAGAAGAAAATGATTTTTGTACACAGCCGTAACATTTCAGGAAATTTAATTTCTTCTAGGTCATTCTTCATGGTTGTGCCATAAGTTTTCCATCCTGCTTTCACTTGCGGGTACGGGTACTATTTTAATGGGCTACTTAGTTGGCCAGGTAAATTTTATTGCATGGGCTGATATGAAGGGGTGAGATCATTGTCTCTGCAAATGAGGAATGCACGGCTTAATTGCCGGCATGAGTTACGTGACCGGTAACAAGTTTGTAATGGATTGTCGTTGACTATTGCGGTGTAGTTTTAATCTTGTACCATAAACACATTTTGACATATGCAAGGCTGCCATGGCGTCCTTATTTCTAAACTTTGTCCTTATTCTGAAGTACTACGGCTTAGAAAATATTTCTCTCCTTATATCTAAGAAATGTCCTCAGTTGTGACTTGGGACCTTACTTTTTATTATTTTCTGTGGCGTAACAATTTTCAATAGGTTGTATCTGATAGAAATACAGACCATTTCTATCTCATCGTGAACATTTTGCAATCAAGTTTTTGTGACGTCATGAAACTAGTCTAATCTTACAACACAAAGACATAATACATTATCAGGCATTGTTAGCGCTGTAAGCTGTCTATACCAGTGGTTCCCAACCGGTGGGTCGCGACCCCAAAGTGGGTCGCGGAGGAGTTTTTGTGGGGTCGCGAACAGCAGCCTCAATAGTTTCAGAAGTCTCGAATTTTTAGAACTTCGTATATCAACATCTTGTTACATCAGCAAAACCGAAACACGGACAGATCTTTGTGAAGTTCACATTATCTCCGTCA
>Ga0210059_1008908_pt1 | contig 15750 bp, 13 predicted proteins | sample Ectturendosymbi2_FD_188042 | JGI IMG/M metagenome (GOLD analysis project Ga0210059, IMG submission 188042) | Ecteinascidia turbinata endosymbiont from Florida, USA - Sample 2 (SPAdes) (version 2) | ecosystem: Host-associated > Tunicates > Ascidians > Unclassified | place: Key West, Florida... | reverse complement strand
TTAATGCAATTTTCATCCATTTACAATTTTTTTTTGTCAAATTTGATTGCATTTTTGAATTCCTCACCCTTGAAAATGGTACAATACCAGTTTTCATCTCATTCCTAGCAGTAGAACTATGGATTTTTGTTTTTGCCATTTTTTTCAGTTAACACGATTGACTTGAAGATGACCTTTTCAATTAAGTTTATGTCAGCCATGTCTGTTTGATGGTGTTACTGACCTGGGTGTTGCAATGTTACAATAAAAACAATTGTTGCTTTCTTGTAGGTACTCTGTCTCCAGTTAGCATTATCATAGCATCTTGTCAGCTCAAATCTTGTTTGAGATTTCTTGATGAAAGCATCATATATTTTGCAAAGATTATTTAGCAATGACATCAAACTAGCTGACTGTTGCTTTAATCATCACTTGCCAAGCAGCGAATTTTTTTATACTAAAGTCAAGCTGATTGATTGGCATGCCAGCACTTAGATTCTTTGAATTCAGAGCATGTTGCTTAGTGTTGTACACAAGTCGGAAACTCATTTAGTTAGCACACAGGTAACCTGTTTAAAAAATCTTGGGAATGTGTGTGATGTTTTATTTCAATGCAGCGTAAGAATATACAAGTTTTATTTAAAAAGATTTTTTCAATTCCCATGGGAGAGTATGACTTGTTTTTGGCTAGAGTATGGTGACAGTCCTAAATTTTGAGTGGTAAACATTGGTGAATATGGCCAAAAACTCATTTTCTGAGTTATTTACTGAGATGAATATATATGTTATAAAATAATAGCTTGAATCTTAGCAATTGATTGAATTAAAACTTGCTTCCTAGCCAGATTAAACTGACTTTTATAAATGGTTTTTTGGATAGTGTAACTCCAACTATAGGCCCAACTTTTGTGAACACTTTTACTTGACTGGAACTTTCAAGTGAAGAATGCCATCTGGTGTTGAACTATGGGTCAGTGACCAACTTCATGAAATTTTAGGTCTGAGTGAAAAGGTAATCCATTGTTTTGTTACTTGTTGCAATTGTTTGAAACTGCATGACGTGCACTATTTATTTGATTAGCCTCAAACTAGGCAGTGAACTAGTGGCATCCCCACTAGCATCTAATAATGATACTGCTCACCAAGTTTCCATGAACCATCAGCACAAATTAATTGAACTATTCAACTTAGCTACTTAATTAGCTCTTGCTATTGATTTCATCAGGAAATATGCTGTGCCTAATATCGGTATTTTTTAAACCTGCATTTTGATATTGATTGATGTGAAATTTGTGCTTTAAAAGCTTGTCTGCCAGTGTAGATTTTAGCAGTATGCTTCATTCCTTGCTGCCTGGCATTTCAAGGAAAGGCGCTTGGCAGTCCAAGTATACACCCTAATAAAGATAATTCTGTGGAGCATTCACTTTAGTTGCACTGTACCATATAACATAGTTGTTTTTAATTGTTCTACAAAGAGGCATTGTGAACTTGAGGAAACATTTACCTTATTGAACTTGTTACGAAAGAGCAAACCTACATCATTGAAGTCAGGTACTAGTAAAAGGTACTCTAACTTATGTAATGTACTAGCCTTGATTGATTTGTTGTCTGGAAATTATTCATGTTACACTCTGTTGTGTATAGAACCATTCATAAACCTAAGTAATGGAGCAGCAATAGCTCAGTGGTAAAGTGTCCGCCTCTCTTCTGGAGGGTTGGGTGTTTGATCCACGGCCACTGAGTGAATTGCCGTAGCGCTCCTTGGGCAAGAGTGTTCACCTCAACTGCCTCAGCAAGAAACACAATTCAGGCTTCGGCCTGCCGCCAATTGCCATCACCAAAAAAAAACCTAAGCAATGGAATGTTTTCACCACTTATACACTAAGCTAACATTACCCCTGGCCTGAATTAGATTGTTTTCAACAGAAAACTGAGTTTAATAAACAACTTAAAACAAACCAAAGTGTAAGGAATTTGATTATTTCAGGTGCTTCAGATACTTTTCGATTGCATTCTTTTTTGATCAAGCTTTTCTTGAAGTGATTAAAAAATTTTAAGGAATGGCATTGTATGCTAACATTTAACTCTTACTGAATACCTTCATGTGATATTGTCAGGGTGTTTGGCATTTAAATCTTCATTTATTTGACCAACAAGCAAAAACATCAAAAAGATTTTGCAAAAACTTTTTAACTGGATGGTGTACATCAGGTGTGTGCATTGTGCGACCATACAGCACTGCCGGGCCAAATGCACATATAACCAGATTGGTCCATGGGCCACAGCTACATGTGTCAAGCTCTGTGGGTTAGTCAACTCGCTGGCCACCCGCAGTTCAGATTGGCAACACCCTTTCAAAATCTGAACCTTTCCGTGTGACAGAACACCTCAGCATCCGGGTCACTTTTGGCACTTGGGCCATGGGTTGCACACCCCTGGTGTACATAGTTTGTCAAAACCATTGTAATGAAGTATCTGTTTTTAATGTTTTGCAGCATGTTGCACAGTTCCTGATTGGTCTGTGTGAGAAGAGTACCACTTCTGATGAATTCATTCGCAAGTTGCGAGCAACTGGTGCTGTGGAGGTAACTCCCCGAATGGTCAATTTTGCTTCTGAACTTTTTGCCAAGGTAGGTCATGTACTGCATGTTTCAAGTAGGTGGTATATTTATTTAAAAATGACATTTTGTTATGCTGTTTTTTCCTATACTTTAATGATTTCACGAAACACTTCATGTTCACCTTCATTATTTGTATTTATATATGATGGTGCATTTGTGCCGTATCAGAAGGTATATTTAAACCGAACTGCTGTAAAGTATTTTTATTTTTGAAAAAAGTTATTTTTGATTGACAACTTCTTAAACTGAAAAATTGTTTTCTCACAAAAATTGTTTAAAAAAGTATTTTTTTAAGAGAAAAAGTTTCATGCTGAATTTTTTGTGATGCTCTGCCCAAAGGCAGGAAAATATAGATAGATGTTTTGGGGGAATGTTGTAAGCTCCCAGTTGGGTCTGGGGCTGAGCCGTTTCTGCATTCACTGCATTTTAAGAACTTGCAATGGCCTTTGGTGAGAGCTCAAGAAAAGACTTGTTGAAATGAAAAGCTAAAGTGACGTTGTTGATTGAACTATTTATTCATTTGCTCAACTTACCCATACGAGAGTGAACTTCACAAAATCTAGATGTAAGTTATACACTGTAGGAGAAACAAAGTTAGCGATAGTTTATTAGATTAAAACTGTAGTAAAAATCGAGTATGAAATGTGACTTTACACCCTGTTTATTTGCAAACTTCAATGGTAAATATTGCATTGGCAGAGCTGGGCACAGTACTTAAAACAATTCGTCATGAAAGTTTTTCTTGAAAAAATAATTTTTGTAAACCATTTGTTTCAGAAGAATTTTTTTTCAGTTGCAAGCAGTTTGTCCATCACAACAATTTTCCATATTTTCCAAATATAAATTATTTTTTTGTATAACAAAATTTTTACGACAGGTCACTACGTATGTTAGCAAATTTGTCTGTGTGTAGGTGCCCCACAAAGCCAGGGCCGTTACATCAAGTAAAGTTGCTGAGCAGAGGGCAGTTGCACTTCAAAAGAAAACGAAGTCTTACACCCTCCTGTCATCTGATGAGGAGGAAGTTACTTTTGCCCCTGCCGCAAAGACCAAGAAAGGTATGTACAAATAGCTCTTCGTTTTTCGAAAATATTTTGTGTGGTCAATATTAGGCGTAAATACCTTGAACAAGTTTTGTTTCCTTCAATATCTGAACTTCATTGTTCAGTTTGTTTAACTTGGCCGATTTGATATTTTTATAACCGGAGATAAGTTTTTTACTAATATTTTATTGGTATTCAAACGTTGCGCGAAACCATTGCATTTGCATACTAGGGAGGACTGTCTTTTGACTTTCTCACGTCTTCGCAGATGCACCCCACCGTTCTAAAAAAACTGGTCAACGGCAGATAAGGAAACGGAAGAAGTCTCAGTCATCTTCTGATGAAGAAGTTGTTGTCAAGAAAGCTGAGAATTCTAAAAAACAAACGAAGGTACACGTGAAACTATTAAAGAGTAATGCCTCAGACGGTATCTTAATGTCACAGTGTTGTATACTTCTGGCAGCAACCCTTTTCATAACAGTGACCAAGTCGACGATTCAGCGTATTTTTGTGCAGGATTCCTCGTCAGAGGATGAATGGGAAAAGGAGGAGAAAGAACGCGAGCGAGACCTACAGGAGCGTGATGAGTTTGCAAAACGAATGCGAGAGAAGGACGAGGCAAAAACGAGGAAAATAGTTGATGCAAAAAAGGTGGTAATTACTTTGAACTTTTAAAACATTTTGCATGATTCTTTAAACTTAACTCCCAATTCTTTTGATTTTGGATCACTCACACACGTACTCGTGGCAGCGTTAAAAGCAATTTCACACCTGTTATAAGGCTTTGAAAGAATTTGCCAGTATTTTCATCGAAACTTTATTTTGTCCAAGTCTGCGAAATGTCGACCTCCTTCACGCAGATCAAAAAGGCAGAAGAGGAAGAGAAGATGAGCATCGCCGAACTCCGAGAGAAGTCCCGTCGTGAATACCTGAAGATGCGCGAAGAAGTGAAAATGCAAGAGTTGGTTGAAGACATCCAGGACGAGGAGTATTTGTTTGCAGGCAAGTGCGAGCGAGACGCTGCGAGCCGTAACTCAACCGACGATCCCGTGCGATTTCTATTGCTCTAATTTTAACTACAGGTCTGAAACGGGCTGTGTTCAGGGAAGTTCATCAGGTAGTCGCGCACTGCAGACACTGTCGTGGTCGTTCCTTGGAAATTCTATTTCTGTTTACTTTCAAGAGTCCCCGTTTTCGGTGCGCAAATGCTGCTTTTCGTAGCTCGTCTGATTGTGATTTACTGTGATTTTGTTGCGCTGCGACTTACAGCAATTGCTAACGGGCGTATGTCCACTTTGTGACAGACGCTCGGTTATTCGGCAAAACGATTTTTGCTGTTCGAACTTTTTGTTGCGATTTTTTGACGAATTTTTTCCTTGCATTGTATGCCTGATACCAGAATTAAAAGATTTGGAAAAGGTTGTTTTTCAAACCGCAGATCGGCATACGACACAGCTCTGAAACTATAACCCGCGAAACTCTCGACGGCATGTGACTGCATGTGCAGTGATACCTGTTATTTTTTTGTCACAAAATGTTTTAATGCAGTAATTTGCATACTTGGTTGGCATTTCAATGTCTCGCTGACCGACACAAGTCGTCAAATAAATTCACTTCGATTCGTGCAGAGGAAGAATTAACCGAGCGAGAAAAGCACGATCATGAGTACAAGAAACGAGTGCGGGAAGTTGCGGTCAATTACCGGGAGATAACCAAGAAGGACCAGCGAGGGCGGTGAGGTTATTTGTTGTCGTAACCTTGCAGCGTATCGCCTCGTGACCTGAGAGCAAGATAATAATGATGCCGATGTGGGCTTGTTACAGATTTTGCAACAATTTGTAGTGTGGTTCGAAATTTCATCATTTTTGTCATGTGAAAAGTGTTTTCATGTCTCGGGTGTACTGTTTTTTTCAGACGCATTGAATAAGTTAATATGATGAAACAACACAAATCGATTACGCAAGTGTTCTTTTTTCGTTTCGTCGTGATAAATCTTCCAAAACTAACTTGATGAAAATAATTCCTAGCAAAGAAATAGAAGATAAGAAGTTTGACGTACACTTTATGGCAAGCAAGTGTGCACTCACCCGTTTCTTGAGAAAATAGTTGTGCGACACATGTATTTAAATTCGAAACCAGCAAGATAGCTGGAGAGTCACTGCATCGAGCGGTGATTCCGGCCATTCCCATATCCTGCGAAAGGTTAGCCGTGTGTTTATTTGTTGCTGTTTATTTTCTTGCGCAAAACGAACAACCTTCTATAGTGTCTGCATCTTAAATGGTGATCTTGAAGCAGGGGTTCAGGAGTAGCTCGTATGTCGGTAAATCTCGGTTGCCAGTCTGTTGTTATCGGCACCAGCGAACAGCGCTGTTTAGCATTTCCACTCTATTTTCAGAGTCTGTAAGGCTCGTCCTACGTCCAGTATGCTCGATGTGAGGTAGTGTTGCATTTTTTCAGATACTATATGCCGGAGGAAAAAAGAAGCAAAGACATACCGGACGAATATGACGAAGTTGAGAATGCTGGAGATGGTAAGATCAGTGTTCTGTTTGCATGTCGTTGTGGTTATATTTTCGTTAGCTTGTATGTCGTTACATTTTTTTGATTGAATGCTGCCAACGCAATCGTCAAAATTAACTCAAACGATGCGTTAATGTTTCGTTCATATCAGTCCTGTCTTGTCTGCCTTCAAAGTAGTTTGACATAGAAGTTATATTCAGAAAATTCCTTTTAATTTAAGAGAGCTATCGGAACACCTTTAACCCAAAAATGTTTGTTTTAGGTTTATCCGGGTAAAAGTTTCAATTCCTACTTGAAACGTTCCACACGTTTCTAAACAAGCAGCTCACTGAACTCCAGTCAGTCCTGTCTACTGCAGCAAATAGCGCGAAACCGAGCAACGTGCACGCGTGCTATGACCAAATGTTCTAATCTAAAATAACACAAGGATTATAAAGTAAAACTTGTGCCTGCCTAATTTACTGTGCACAAGCGGGAAACCACGACTTTTATGACGTACGTGTCTTCGTTTATTTAACGGAACTCAGTGTCCTAAGAATTGTCTTCGGCACATGCTCGCCGATGACGTTTCGTGACGTTTGTTTCGTTGCCAGGCTACCACACCAACGTAGAGCATCAGCGATGGGAGGAGACCCGCCTCAACGCCGCCGTTGCGCATTACGGCGCCAAAGACGCCCGGGCGAAGCAGGACAAATACGAGCTGCTCACTGAAGACGACATGATTGAGTTTGTCCAGGCCGCCACCAGGAAAGGAACTATGGACGAAAATGGTGTGGGTTGCTTGAAAGAGTTGCTGTTTGTGCGACGGCCGATAATTTTGGTTTTTGTATCATGCACTGTGTGTCTGAGGCCTCGTCGAAAAAGCCTGCTGGAGAGCATTGTCCAATGGACCCTATCTGCAGTGTTGGCTTGCAGTCAAGTTGCGGCACAAATGTTGAGCAGCAGACTTTGTTTCTCTGGTTCAAATCTAACATATATGCGTGTGCTGAGCATTGCAGCTCGTTGACCCATCCGACGCTCGTCCCGCTCCACTTGGTTGTAAGTCGCTCGAGCATTGACAGATATCAGATCGTTACAGAAATTCAGAACGAGCATTTGAGCGCGCGGGAGAAGAAGATGCAGACGATCAACGAGGTCCGCAAGTCGCTGCCGATTTACGCGTTCAGGCAGGATCTGCTCAACGCCATCGAAGATCACCAGGTTGATTGCATTCGCGAACGCGAGCGTCTTTACCGATATAACCACTTTGTGATGCGTATGGCATACACTTGTTTAAATAATAATTGCAAATCGACAAAAAGAACTAGGTTGCCACGTTCTGGTAAAGTAAGATCAGTTCTCGATGCTGTAGTGAAACGATATTTACGTCTTAACCAAACCAAAATCATCAACGTTGGTTGCAAAAAATGTGATTTTATTCAACAGAAAAACGTAGTTGTGGTTGACACTGGCATAGTGATATATCAACTTTGCCCAATAACGTGTGTGTTGTAAAGAAATTTTCATTATTTTATGTCACTGGCGACATAAATGAGCAGCTGTTCCTAATCAAGTCCTACCTGTGCTTTCAAAGCAAAATCGTTGATGAGATCAGAATGTTAAATATGTTCTCTCCTACAAGCATACGTCGTCTCCTTGCAGGTCATCATCATAGAAGGCGAAACCGGGAGCGGGAAAACCACGCAAATACCACAGTACTTGTACGAATCTGGTTACTGTGACGGGGAGATGAAAGTCGGCTGCACGCAGGTATTTCCAGATGTCAAATGAAATCTGTGTTTCTCAGCAAACCTTCGGCTGTCCGTAGCAAAGCTGTGGAGGAAAATGATGTTTGCAGAAATCGTCCAATAATCTTGCTCGGATTGTGAAGGAACATTACGCACATGCACTTGCCTTTTTCCTGACAAAGGCCTCTGCAAAATCTTTCTGCCAGTAACACTGGCGATGTTAGTTTTGCCTTTTTTCTACCATGCTCGTTGGCTTAACACGTGCGCGGTTACTTGCCAAGAGCACCTGGGAGGTTAATGCCAAACAAAACTTGCAGCTGCTTTTAAGCCTAAGAAGGCGCCAGGTGTGTTGTGCTTGAAAGTGATGGAATGATACAGCAGTTGAGGAAGTAGTTACTTTAACAGTTCTCCACCAAAGAGTGTTGATAGCCTTCTCGCAGAAGCCTGTCCAGGGATAAAGAAAACCATTTATCACTTCAAACCAGTAGTGACTGTAAGTCGTCAATGTTAAATCGACATTTTTCAAGATTTTAGATAAAAGTTTTGAGTCGACGGAAGGTGTAGTTTTTGTTCAGGATCGTTTTAATCCGAAACATATCGAATATATCACTTTTATCGAACAGCCCCGTCGTGTCGCTGCTATGTCGGTGGCGGCACGTGTTGCTGAAGAGATGGGCGTGAAGGTGGGCGCAGAGGCGGGCTACTGCATCCGGTTCGAGGACTGCACGAGCGAGCGCACGCGCATCAAGTACATGACTGACGGCATGCTGCTGCGGGAGTTCCTCACCGAGCCCGACCTCAAGACCTACAGCGTCATCATGATCGGTTGGTGGCGCCATTTTCGCACACGCTCACAGCGTGCTCGTAACCGCTATCCTCCCTAGTTTTTTTTTCTTTAGTGAATACACGAAAAATGCATTGTTTTCGGCTTTGCCGCGCAGTGCCTTTTTATGTTCTGTCAGCTTCATGTCTTTGTTCCCGAAAACGGACGCGAAGTATTCTGGCACATGATTGGCTGGCAGAAGGCTAGTGCTGTTTCTTTATGTTCCAACGCACAGTACTGTGATTAGTTTTGCGCAGGTTATTTTTATTTCAATTCCTTTGCGCTCGAATTTTCAAACTAGAGTTTTTGAAGCTTCCGAACAAAACGTTAGCTATTGTTTCAGTTTCTTTCTTTAGCAAAACCAACTTGTTGATAATGCCCAAGTTATCTATGGCTTTGTTTTCTTTGTGAGACTGCATGACCTGGCCGGTTGTAACTGTCTAAACCCGATCTACTGTGCAATGTGTACAACCATTTAGCAAAACACGTTTGTGCTAATTCAAAATTTAAACTAACCGTAAACTTTAAGTGGGTTTTGGTGTGCTTGCAATTCGGAAAGTTGTCCTGCACCGCTGCTGTTTGAAAACGCAATCTGTGCATACATCCTGAATCGTTTTCTGACCACTGCTTCCCTCCTAACGCAAAGGACATTGGGCATATAGGACTGATATCTTACCATGTTGAATAGAAATGATCCTAGAGGGAATAAAATGTGAGCAACTTCCGAATACTGAATAAGAATCCCACGAGAGTACATATCCTATCCAAATCCTGAAACGGCGTCATCTTGTTTGAAGGATAGTATGATCATAGGATGGAAATCTTGTTGGAAAGCTCTAAAGCCAACGGCGTGCAATGATTGAAATCGATAAGCTGTCCACGTTACAAGTTAAGCCTTTATCCTGAGGACGTTGCACTTGCACGTTAAATGACCAGCACACGTTGCAGACGAAGCACACGAGCGGACGCTGCACACGGACATCCTCTTCGGTCTGGTGAAGGACATCGCCCGGTTCCGGCCCGACCTGAAGCTCCTCATCAGCAGCGCGACGTTGGACGCTGAGAAATTCTCAACCTTCTTCGATGACGCCCCCATCTTTCGCATCCCCGGCCGTAGGTTCCCGGTGGATATCTATTACACCAAGGTCGGGGTCGAAAAGAGCAAACTTGTTTTCTTTGTAACTTAGCAAAGCGCCCCGCTTTGTCTTGCAAAGTGTTGCTGTCTCCATTCCCTGTCTGATATCAGCTAAATATGTTAAGATTTTTATCAATTTGGTTATTTTTCCGAGATCTCTGTGACATCCATAACGCTGTTGTATTGTTTGTTCCAACAGAAAAACTCTTGTTCCTGCTATTTAGTTGTTTTTAAAGTTAACAATTCAACAACACCAACTCTCGTTACTGTTACTTGTTTTTTTTATTGAAAATGGGAGGTGTCTGAAGTAAGTGCCAACCTAGCCAGATAATAAACAAAGGGATTTTGGAACCGAGCGGGTGCTTTGACAGGACAGTTGGAAGTGCATGTTACAACAATGGACGCTTACACATACTCGCGAAGTTTTTTGCCTAAACCTCTGTCCCCTCTTGACTGTAACTGAGATGCGGCACGATTTCGCACAAGCTGACTGTTTTGTGTCGCTCAAATAGACCACCTTTAAACTTAACCAACTGTTGCGGATTTATAACGTGGTAGCTGTTTCTGACACAGCTATTCGATTTCAGCGAAGCCATCTTTTGCAGGCGCCCGAGGCCGACTACCTCGACGCCTGTGTTGTCTCGGTCTTGCAAATCCACCTGACGCAGCCGACCGGAGACGTCCTCGTTTTCCTCACTGGTCAGGAGGAGATCGAGACTTGCTGCGAGATGCTTCAGGTGAGTCGTAGCAACGCACTGCGCTGTTGCGCGAACGCAAGTCTGTGTTTAACCCGGTTTATGATAAATCTCGAGCTTGATTCGCACTACTTAGCGTTTGGTATTTGACATGCTTTAACAAATTCTCATGTTTGAGTCATGGTAAAAATGTATGTTTAGTGAACTTTATTCTCGTCGTCTTGACCCACGAGACAGTTGTATTATTTCTTCCTGATGTCTTTGCGGGAACAGGCATGATTGATTGGTATTCCTTTTATCGAAACCATGTTACTGCTGCCCAGAATGTTTTCCGTTTTCCATGTGTTTCGTTGCTCAAAGCCGTCGATTTTGTGGAATAAAGTTAAAACACAGACGGAAAGAATTAACAAAAATTATGTGAAATAAACTAATCGCGACCGGTAAAAGGTTTTTGGTACTATTTTAGGAAAAAACGCGCGCGCTCGGCACTCGCATCAAAGAGCTGATCGTGCTGCCGATTTACGCCAACCTGCCGTCGGACATGCAGTCCAAGATCTTCGAACCCACGCCACCCAACGCGAGGAAGGTACGTGCGGTCGTTAACGTATGCGAAAATATAGCGCTAGCTGTTTCTCGACTGAGACGACAATATATTAATTTGAATTAATTTTTTTTTACCTATGAAGTTCCGTGCACATCACTTTTATCAATATTTCAAACGATGATTGTCTTAACTACATACCGACTCGATGAAACTTTAACCACGAGCCTGAACTAGGTTTGGGTGAAATTAGAACTGGCACTTTTTTGGTACCAACCTGCTATTTCCAAGTAGTTTCCGACGCATTACTGAAGTGCCGTAAGCTTTCGCTTAACTTGTTTTTTGTGTGGTTTATGGAAAGTTGTATGAGGTGCTTAAAAGCAACGAAAACCTTAAGTCTTAATATTAAAAGGTTGTTGTCGCCACAAACATTGCGGAGACGTCATTAACCATTGACGGCATTGTGTACGTCATCGACCCCGGCTTCTGCAAACAGAAGAGTTACAACGCAAGAACTGGAATGGAATCTCTCATCGTTGTGCCATGCTCGAAGGTAGGAGGTCACTTCTAACCTCAAAGCGCTATGTCCCGTGCTCTTGTTAGTTGACGCGTTAGAACAGCGCCTCACGCAGTGATTGCTGCAGGATATCGAGTTGCATGTCGGTCAGTGTCTCTTGAAATTTGGGAAAGACCTTAATTACCATGTTGCAATGCAGTGATGCGCATGATTTATGAGCCACTTCGCGTTGGTGACACTTTAGCAGTTGGTGCAAGAATTCAATCTTGCTGTAAGATCCAATGTGGAATTCTGGGGATTGAAGCCAATACAGCTAAGCGGTAGTAGCCATTTGCTTGCTGTTAATAATTACGTTGTGAAGTCTTGTGGTGGCACTTTTTACCAATTTTTTAATAAATATTCCAAAATCGACCAGTAGCTAATGCAAGGAATGCAATTGTAGTAGGCACATGACAACAAAGCTGACGACTCAGCGCAAAAGCGTCTCGTTGCAAACAACTGCTTGTATTCATAAGTTTCTGTTTTGCTCGAAATCGTCGCAACGGCGTCCTCGTACAATAACATTGCACGCGACTGCATCACTTCGGTTTTGAGACTTTGTTGTTGTTCAAACTGCCTCTCCAGCAATCTGCCAACCAGCGCACCGGTAGAGCAGGCAGGGTAGGACCGGGCAAATGCTTCCGCCTCTACACTGCCTGGGCTTACCTGCACGAACTTGACGACTCGACTGTCCCGGAGATCCAGCGAACCAACCTGGCCAATGTTGTGCTGATGCTCAAGAGGTAAGCGAGGTGCTCTGTGCGATACCCCAGGTTGTTTTTGTTGGGCTGGAAACGACTCTTGCAGTGCTTTCTGAGCGCAGTTTGGTTTGAGAGTAGATACTTGTTCCAGATATAGAAATAATTCTAGCATTTTTGACATCACTGCGAAAAACAATGCCGCAATACTGTACTCGGGTGAACCTGGCTTAGTTTCGATCTAATAATTTTTTTGGTCGTAGTGTGTTGAACACATGTAAAACCGTTGACCCTTGTGCAGGGCGAAACTGAGACAAATCGCCGACACCGCAAATTTCTACATAGCCAGCAGTGTCAACGTAACTTAATTTGTTTGAAAGTAGATGTTAGTGCAGGACCTCTGGTTCGATCGTTCTTATTACCTCGGCTTTGCACAATGCATACAAGTAGGTGTTCCGAAGGCTGAGCCGTGCATTTTTCAAACGTCTCATCGGAACAGAGCTTACAATCTCGCGGGTGCTTATTCAAAAAATAGACCAAAGATTAACATTATGCATTCGTTGCATTGATGCTGTGCCATGTGCTTGATTTATCGCAAACTTAACGGCTTAAAACCCCGAACAGACCAAACATACTCGTGAGAGAAGAGTCCAGCGCAGAAATAGATGGATTGCAGGGCGACCTCAAGCTTTTTTTCATCCAGTCTTGGAATCAACGATCTGATCCACTTCGACTTCATGGATCCTCCACCTCACGAAACGTTGGTTCTAGCCTTGGAACAGCTCTACGCCCTCGGTGCCCTTAACCATCTCGGAGAGCTGACGAAGCTGGGCCGGAGAATGGCCGAATTTCCTGCCGATCCGATGCTGTCCAAAGCCATTCTTGCCTCCGAACAGTGAGATTTTGAATGATGCTTGGCTAGACAGTTGCCTTGGTTACGCGGTACGATTGGCTGCCGAGATTGTTCACGCTCGAGTGAAGAAAGTTTCCTTACGATCAATGGCAGCGGTCAGCGGCAAAGTCTTCCGCAACATGTGCTCAGCTACGGCATACGTGCTTCGCAAGCTGACCTTGCGCCGGGACACGATTTCATTGTTTTGCGTGAAAAGCGTGTTTTGTGTAGGGGGTTCAATTAAATTGTTCTTTGAGTAGCGCCATTCTATTGTCTCGGGCGCATTTTTCATTTCGCTTTAATCATCTGTAGACTTCTACTGAGTCCGCGTCCGTTTTATTCAGATACAAGTGCTCAGACGAATTGCTCACGATCGTTGCTATGCTTTCGGTGAACAGCGCCATTTTCTATCGACCCAAGGACAAGATGGTGCACGCTGACAATGCGCGGATGAATTTCTTTCTGCCTGGCGGAGACCACCTGACCCTGATGAACGTTTACAATCAGGTGAAGCAACTATGGGAATGAGTGGTGGTTGCATGGTGCGCGAACTGAAGTTAGTTTTGATTTGAAAAATGCTATTCACGGTTTTCGAACCAAAAACTAGAAAACCGTCATTATTTTCCACACTTCCTGGTCTTTGTCTGTTCACTCCAGTGGCCAAACGCCCGTTTCTTTTTTATTCCTATGAACAGGTGTTTCCAACTCACTTGACACAGTTTTTGTCAAAATTCAAAACCAAACCTTAACGATGACCAATGTCCATAACTATTTGCCCACAAAATGCACTGTGTCAGGAATAATTCCTTAATCAATCAATCAATCAATTAATATTTGATGGATATTTAGAATAGTTTTTGTTTATGGTGCGTCTGGTTAGAAAGAAGCAGCTGTGTGTAGAGATGATGGTTTGTCGCAGTGGGCGGGTACAGACTTCTCAATCCAGTGGTGCTTCGAAAACTTCATCCAGCACCGTTCGATGAAGAGGGCTCGCGACGTGAGAGACCAGTTGGCGGGCCTGATGGAGAGGGTCGAGATCGAACCCACTTCGAACCCCGGCGACAGCGTCGGTATCAGAAAGGTGAGTGTCTTTGCAAAAATAGCAACCGTCAAAAAACTGCAGTTTCTTACGTTCCACGCGACGCAGATTCGAACCCTTTTACGACCATAGCGGCTACTTTTTTGACCAAACTTTGTAATTCCATAACTCGCCAGTGGCCAGAGCTAGAGAGGTGTTCAAACCATCTACGGATTCGGCAAGACATCTAGTTTCGACTGAAAAAAAATTTTCAGTTTTGGGTTTGGGGTTCTCTTGGGGGTGTCACAAGTGGAGGGTTCGGCCTACTTTACCCGGCCTTAGGCGCCAATCCAATGGGCCAATTTTTTCGTTCATGTTTTTTTGGAAACTAGACTATCATACGAGTCTTTAGAGCCCTTGATTGACTTTCTAGCATAACTGGAACCAAAATTATGGATCAAAAACCAAAATAGGTGAAAAATTGTTTTCCCACAAATATTAAAGTAAGGAGAAAAGCACCCCAAGCCATAGATGGCTAAACTCGCTGTCAGAATGAGCTAGAGAGCTGTTCAAACCCTCTAAACTTCTTGAGAGTCTAAAGACTCGTTAAGACTTGTAGTTCAGACTTCAAAAAATTTTTTAGCTTGAAATCTCGGTTTTTTTGTTGATGTTTACATAATTAGAGGATGTTTATGCATATTTGGTTACGTTTGGATGATGACGTCATCCCCTGAGAGTCGAACAATCCATCCGATTTTGTGATTCTAAGTTTTTTTTTTATTCTAGGCTACAATACGAGTAGACGGTTTGATGGACTTTCTAGCATTTCTGGTTCAAAAGTTTTTAATTAGGGAAATCCCGTGAACTTACTCAGCTTATTCCCCAATAATTTGGGGTTTTCTGGCCCTAGCTTGGGCACCAGAAACGCCAGGAAGTCGATCTAGGGCTCTAAAGCTTCATATTCCAGCGTAGAATCCAACCAAACTTTGAGCCATTATTTTGGCTAATTGTCCGGAAGAATAACCAAAAAAAGCAAAAACTACCCTTTTTCTGACGACACCCACCGAAAACCCCAAACCCAAATCTCAAAAGTTTTTCTTTTCAGTGCAAACTAGAACACTTAGCGAGTCTTTCGAGGGTTCAAATAGCTCTCTAGCATGTTCTCGCGGCGAGTTATCGCGAACCGCAACAGCCGCCAGTGGGAGACTCATGCAGTTTTTGGATTTTTGTGCGCAATGGGTTTTTTTGGGCCATAACTTTGGTTCCAGACATGCTAGAACAGTGGTTCTTAACCTTTCTACCCACTCGTACCCCCTGAGCTTTCGTTAAATTTTCTCGTGCCCCTTGTCTGAAATCAAATAGTAATTGATACTAAGTTGTAGAAAATTAGCATAGTTGCCTGATCACATGAGACAAATACAGCTTGAAAATTTATTAGTGAAGGCAGTGATCTTTTCCCTAGCTTTGATCATGTTCATTGCCGTTCCCTGGATGGAGGTGT
>Ga0210059_1008907_pt1 | contig 15750 bp, 7 predicted proteins | sample Ectturendosymbi2_FD_188042 | JGI IMG/M metagenome (GOLD analysis project Ga0210059, IMG submission 188042) | Ecteinascidia turbinata endosymbiont from Florida, USA - Sample 2 (SPAdes) (version 2) | ecosystem: Host-associated > Tunicates > Ascidians > Unclassified | place: Key West, Florida... | reverse complement strand
CTTGACAACCATGAGGGCAATATACCAGGGGACGGAAGCAGGTTAATCCGCTTGCCGGGTCGCGGTATTGTGTAAGCAGGCAAAGACGGTCGAAGAACCTGCTGACTTACACTAGGAAGCCACGGAAACCGTAGCTGGCAGGAATCCTGCGATATCTGTACAGATGAAGTAAGTCAAATCCCCTTTGAACGTAGAGAGCTGCACATATTAGAAAACTAGTAAACGCATGAGCGCGGCTTGAAGCCATTAAACGCAGATGGGACATAAGTTGCTACGCGCCGTTACTTTGAGAACGACAAAGTCATGGGTTTCGAGAACAGAAAGTAAAACACGGCCATTATGATTTGCACTGAGACTGCCCCACATACCGTGGTGAGAGTTAAAGTCGCCACACAAGACAACTTTTCTAAATCTTGAGAGAAAAACCAAATTTTCCGTTTGCATGTGGTGAGAGGGTGGATTATAGACGTTGAAGATCACATAACCACCCACGGTGACCCCGAGGACTTCCATACGAGTGCTCGGGCCAGACTGGAAACGGAGAAGAACCGTTGTGGAATCGCGCAATTCCAATTCACCACCAGGTTTGGACTGGAACCTCTTGACGAATTTCACTTGCTGTTTCAAATAGTCCAGAATCTCAGCTGCTTTGAGGTCTAGGGGAACATTATATATCACCCCTTTGGGGCCTACTGGTTGGCGTAATGTGGTCTGTATGGGGGTTGAGATTTTACCATCTGCCAGCTGACTGCAGCTCATCAACGTTTTGACTTGTTGCAGATTGGTACAAGTGACCACCAGATTGCCATTTTGGAGTGTAACGCATGACTCGTACGCACCAATGCACTTTTTTAGACAGTTGTCTATATAAATCGGGTTAAATGACTTTAGCTGACGTTCAGTCTGACTTTGCAGAACTACAGGCAGTACCTCACCCGCATTATGTGACTTGCACGAACTTACACCAGTGTCGTCACTACTTGACGCGGCCCCTGTTTTTCGTTTTCGCTGTACCTTCGGTGGACGTTCTTTATAAAAATTGGATGATTCTAGCGAATCCTCGTCCATATTGAGGTGTTCGGCACACCTACGAACCCCAGCTGGTTTAATGCTGGAGTTATTTGAAAAACGATAAGCTAAAACTAAAAAGGAAATGGACCTAACCCTATGACCCTAATACCAGACACAAAAGATACAACACCACAAACTCTGCAAAATGGATAACCAGCAGGCAGCCCTGCCGTAAACCTTAAAACACTCTACGCTATCCTCCTACACCAATTCGTATACTGACATACACAGTGACTAGAAACGATCTGACATCGACGTGCGATTCAAACGACCAGGCAAAGCAATGCAATTCAACGCGGCACGTAATCAATAAGCGGACTAATCAGTGCAGGCGCTGGCAACCGCTGGCATCGAAACCATCACAAGCCTTTCCTGAGTCAACTTTGTTGTGCAGCAGTACTTTAGCCTCTGCAATTGTCTCCTCATTGTAATAATTCAGAGCCAGTACTAGTAGCAGGGTTGAATCTCAATCTAGAATACAAGATTTGATTTGGATCTCTCATTCATATTGGATTGCAGTGGATCAACTATAAATATAGTGTTATCATCCTTGGCCTTTCCTTTTGTCTTAATTTCACTCTTTTTTACCATCTTTGATTTTTAGATAAGATTTCTCTAGGCCATCATTCTATACTATAGACTATAGTTCCTCTGTTCCACCCCAAGGAATGCAACTCCAGCAGTTTGTGAAGACAATGATGGGACAGTAGTCCCGCAGAAATAGTTCAGACAAGTAGCATGTAAACCAAACCTACTTTTTACAACAACCTGTTGTTGAACCTCTCCGGTGGCATTGCGTTGAATGTGTGATTCACCATGAACGGGATGTGCGCGAAGAACAACAATATATATACGTGGCGCGAACAAGCAATAATAGAGTGATTGCAGCACATGATCTACTACCTAAATATGCAAGGATAATATTTTTCTGTTATGTGCAAAATTCTAGCCTGTTACAATACATGCAAGTACTCATCCAAAAACGTTATCAATTCTACTTGGGCTTATTTTTCATTTGCATCATCATGACCTTATACAGATTCATTCTGTATGGTGCAGATATTCCTATATTTTAGCTGTTAAATTTGCTTGCTTTTTGTTTTGTCAGAACAGAAAAGATTATTGTAGTAATTTTGTAGTTCTTGATCACAATATGCAAGGATCACACAATTGGAAAATGATCGCACGAAACTTAATAAAGGTTGTTTTTTTTACTTGTGGTATGTAGTTTATTGGTGTGTGTGATGTGGTAGTCTGTTTGAATCAATTTTTAAAAAACTTTGCTTAAAACAATTCTTTCTCACCTACTAAAATCTTGTGTATGTCCTATGAAAGTAATTAGATCAGTGGTTCTCAAAGTTTTTTTCACATTCTCCCTTTACAAACCCAAACACTGTCATTATCTCCCCAACAAAGATCACAAAAAAGATTATTGCAAAATTCCACACCACCCACTGTGAAGAAACAATAGATGATCATGAACTAAACAGACTTTCTTATACCGCCACTGTAGTTAATGCAGCTTGTACTTGCGTACTGTAGACATTCTCATCTAAACCAACCCAGCTGTTCATTTTTTATGTGATGAATAAACAATAAAAACTTAAGGTTTTTCCATCCACAGCTTTTCCTCCCCAATTCCCCCCTGGAACAAATTTCCTCTCAGGAATTAAAAATTCCTCCCTTAGTGAGCCAAGTAGCTCCCATTTGAGAACCACTGGATTAGATTATTTAGTAGAGATTGACACAAACCATGAATTTGGTAGCTGAGTGTAGGTCATCATACTGTAGAGTCCAAGTTGAGTATAGTTGTTTGCAATCATACGAATTTAAGTTACTATCAATGTTAAGACCATATTCAGTCAAAGCATGATATGGAGTTTTTCAGAGGAGATATGTGTAAACAAAGGGGAATGGTTTAAAATTTAAAGTTTTTTATTTTGAATGTAGCTATATTCCCTGAAACTTCATGTAGTTGAAATCATGATGCTTTTCAATTTTCATTCAAATTATGTGCAAAGAAAAGAAAGGCAGTGGCTAGAGAACTGCCTTTGGATCTTCAAATTTGACACCTTATTCGACCACCTCTTGTGACGTGACAGTGACGCAGGACGAGCATGCAGTAGGCTTGATAGAAACATAGTAAACGCCAAAGGTAAACCTAGCCCTAACCTAATCCTAACACAAAGCTAACCTAGCGCTAAGTGTAGTGTAACACAAAGCTAACCTAGCGCTAAACTAAGCTAACCTAATGCTAACATAACATTAACCTATCACTAACCTAATGCTAACCCGTCAACTTAACCCCAAAAGCAAAAGTTGGAAATTTTGAAAAAAAAAGTAAACTGGTCCCACGAATTCAAATGTGCAAGCAGTCACTATTACAAAAACAGAAGGCCCAAGATCAATGTTCCCTCTAAGCTGCATGTCCGCGCAGCTGCTAAGCTCTCTGTGCAGTTGCAACAATGCTTAGCGCAGTCTCCACTACTTGCTAATCGCCCGCTGTAACAGATTTATTAACTTCTGCTCAGTAAAATTGTGATTCAGCGCACCCGCTTGTTTTTCCGTGCAGCATTATTAAAAATTGGAGGGAACATTGACCAAGATGAGAAGTAAACCCACAACCATTGGCATGTTAGAGTTGAACCTTAACCATTGTGTTACCAGGTCGACGACAGTTGAGTGACAAAATGACCACTTTATTCAAACCACATCATGTGAGGCGGTATGGTCGAATAAGTTTTGAAATACGAAGATCCATGGGTGGTTCCATAGTCACTTGTGCAAAGAAAATGTGACCTCTTGTTTTCTTGAATCATTCAATTTACTGACTTCAGCTATTCTCTTAAAAAAACTGACTCAAGTCAACCAAAAATTTAACTCAGGTCAATATATGCTGTGCAGCACATATTTCTTTGTGGAAATAATTGTGGAATTCAACGAACGTTTGTAATATTTAGCACCTTTTGGTATGTTTGGTATCTTAATACCTTAACCAAGCTCACTCACTTTTAGCTATATTTTGAACATACTTCTGATGATATAATCTTTCAATATTGGCAATGAAGAGCAAGATGTTTATTGGGCAGAGTATTGTTTATGGATAGAGAGGGTATTTTTGGTGCAAAAAACTAGAGATAGACCAATATATCAGCCTGATCGATATTTAGGTTTTACCGATATATTGGTATTAGCCAAAGTGGGTGAAATCGGTCTGGCCTCAGTACATGTTGACAAAACCGTTATACTCCTCACACCATCAGACGACTTGTGCAAGAAAGCACAACGAACCAAGTCAAGACAGTTATCTTGCAGCAACACTAGCAGGTACGTTTTCATCAACAAGTAGATAAGATGAACCATGGAGAATGCGTTGGGCATTGCAGCCGAAACAAAACCATCATCATTAATCAGATTAATTAAAAAAAACATACCAAAATATTGAAATTGCTGCGATTTGAAAAATTTTAGCTCATAAATCCTGATTTTTGAAGTCTTTGAAGAAAGGGTAAGGCATACAATACATTATATTTTTGATAATGAAGCAGAAAACAAGATTTAAAAATTTTGAAAATACCAGTTATCATTCTAAGCTATCAGTACATGAATGGTCGATACACTGGTATCGGCCCCAAAAAAAGCCATATCAGTTGTTGATTTCTACAAAAAAGTATGCATGTGCTTGAAATGTGCAAAATATCAATACTGCTTTCATATATATTAGGGGTGGACAACCTGTGGCTTGTGAGCCACATGTGGCTCTTTGCCCAGTTCCATGTGGCTCTTATGTAATTACCTGAAGTCCCACTAAATAGCATGTATGACAAGAAATAACTTGTAAGCTCTGTCATTGTCATATTGGTGTGTGATATTTACAATAAATCTAGCTGACCAAAGGTATGTATTTGAACGAGGAGGAGATGGGATGATGTTCATTCAATTGTTCATGTGTGCGAATGTGTATGATGTGGCCCTCGGTCTCTGACTGTTTGGCCACCCCTGGTGTGGATATTGGTGCATTAGACCATGGATGCTTTTTCAAATGTATACAACGGAGTGGCATGTAACATTTTATGTGTTCTCATATACCACCGTTGAGTTTAGCTAGACTTTTAGAAAATGTTGAACACTGATGTCAATGTAGTGTTGCAGGTCTAGAATGGTGTTTAAATAATGAGTACTGTTCTATTCATGAAGATTTTGCTTCATTCCCAACTTTTATTTGTGGTGGCTGCCTATGCCAGACTTTGGCCTGATTAGCTTCACAGCATTGCATAAGCTGCAAACACTATCCACCTAGTTTTGTCAAGCAACAGCTGACATATTTAGTCTCAGCTAACAGTTTGTGTTGATGTGAAGACTTGTGGCAGTACTAACAAAGTATCATTCAGCTAGATTTACCTTTTATCTCATTTGAATGCTTTCAGATCTGAATATGGTCATAGTAAAACTAGTTGTAATGTGTAATTCTAACTTCTTGGATCATCCAACAAACTTCAATTTGTGTATTACGTACGTTCATGAATAGTTTCACATAATGGCTTTAAGAATCCCATGTATTTACTTCATAAACTTTAACAGAATACTAACATTCTTACAAAAAAGTTATGAGAAGTTATAAGTAAACAGCTGTTTAGTTAAAAATGATATAATGACTTGAATTATATTTTGACATTCATACTTATTGTTAACCCAGTACATGAATTCAGCTTTCGTAAGTTATCCATATGTACAATTTTTGGGGTTAGAATTTGTGTCAATGCATTTTTTGAAAATGTGGTTTGGTTCATGTTAGGTGAGGTATTTGCAAGACATAGCCAGAACAAAAAGTTATCGGAGATTGTTTTAATGCAGAGTTTCAACAAAAGGTTTCATCAGCTAATCACTGCAGGTCTTTGATAGACAGATAAATATGGCGTTATGATCAGGAATTGCTTAAATTAGAACTAACAGCTGCCCTACAGAGTTTGTTGAAAGTAAACACCACAGAGAGCATATTTACTTTTCATGGCTGTTTAATTGTTTCTGGTAAAGCTACCAGTCTACTTTCATCATTGCAGATAAAAACAATTGTAGCCATCTGTAAAGTTCTTTCCTATGTTATCAATGGCTAAAAACACTCAAATCGGAAACATACTTTGCTTTTTGTTTCTCCTAGTGCTTTGTTGACTAAACCAATTTTTGGGCAAGAAATCGTTTTATGCATCTAGTTTCCAGTCTGGAGTAAGTGTTCTTGAGTCTAGGATAAAGTCAACACGACTTGCAGCCATATTTGTTTCTAATTAAGCTCATATCCTTATCGATATCAAGAAATTTCTTTCAAGTCCTTTTATCTTGTTTGCAGCCAGTAAACATTATAGGCTTGAACACATCATGTTTAGGTTTTGAGTAATGCTTATGCTAATATCTGAAGGTTTAGTTGAATTTTTTAATGGTGTGTGGTGTGATTCATATTCGCGGATTGAAAATGGGAAATCAAACGTTTTGGTAGAACCAATTGCACTTTCAAATCCATTTCATAGACTTTATTCCACATTTTAATATAAAAAGTTTTCTTCAGAGCACTTATATTTAAAGCTGTCAACTTTCAATGTAAACCGAAATACTAGCACTAAGCTATTTGATTTTTCAACTTGTTGGAGATTAATATACAAGATACACATTCAACCAGGCATGGAAAACTTGTGTAATCCTACATGCATAATCCTTACAGGTAGTCAAGTTTTATTACTTTTTTCAGGCCTACCTCAGGTTAGAGGTGAAGATTGTTGAAAGATTTGAAAAATCTTTCAATAAAAATATTTATTGAAAAAGTTTGTTTCACTAGAATAAATGTTACATCAACCCAAAATACTAGTCTAGTCAATGGCAATGTTGGGGGAAAAATGGAAGCACAGTTTGTAGATTCTTAAAATGGAGCTAATTCTTATATGATTTGAAACGTTGTTATTATTTAGCGGCTGAGTCATATTTTGATACCTGTGTCTGCAATCTGCGTTTTGCCAAGAGACATTTCATGTCTTGTATTTTTTACAATTGATGAATTTGTTAAAAAGTTGAATGAATGACATCACTTCATACCTTCGATTGCACTGTAGTGTGTACTATTGTCAGGTTTCAAAGCTTTCATCACGAATGCTTTCTTCATCTCATACCTGCTGGAATCCACTTGGTGTTCCGTTTGTGATTGAACAAAGCGGTAGAGGGGAAAGGACATACGACATTTACTCCAGACTTTTGAAAGAGCGGATTGTTTGTCTTATGGCTCCTGTAAGTTTTTATTTTCAGTGTATTTGACTTATGTTAATGAAAAGCAAACTTAAACATCACAGTTTTGGAACTAATTAAATGTGTTTATGCAATGGTGCACTATTTCCACCGGCACTGCATCATAGATTTTCTCTTCAGATACCTCCAGCTCGTACATCTCTGATTTTAAAGTAAAAACTGAAGAGATGATTGATTATAGTGTAATGCAGTATATGTAAAATGAAACACAAACTTCCGATAATGCACATGGTGTTCATAACTGAGTAAACACGCTACATGCATCCTTATGTGTGACGGCTGCATCAATCATTCGCCCTAATTTTCATGTTATTGTGACAGGTGGATGACTTTGTTTCAGGTCTGATTGTTGCTCAACTTCTTTTTCTCCAGTCAGAAACTAAGAAGAAACCTGTGCATATGTACATTAACAGCCCAGGTACTTCATTGATGCGCTTTAATGTTTTTTGCAAAACTATAATTTCTTTGTGGTTTCGTAGCTACAGCTGCGGCTACAAACTCCTAATAGTCGGGTGATCTTTGAGTGTTGAGCACTGATTGCTGTATTTTTTAGTTCCAATTGCGTGTATTCTACGATTGTTGCTTCTTTAAAAAGTTTTTGCACACTTGCTTTTCGAAGCACGATTACCTGTGTTGTGTATCAGTTGTCATAACCGTTCTGTGTTTTGCCCAAACGTTCTCGTAAACGTATCACAGCATTGAGTGCAGTTTTCCTACATTTATTTCATCGTTTTTTTTTCCATCAGGTGGATCGGTCACTGCTGGTTTAGCTATTTACGATACCATGCAACTGATCCAGTGCCCAGTCGCAACGTGGTGCGTTGGGCAAGCAAGCAGCATGGCTTCTCTTTTGTTGTCTGCTGGAGCTCCTGGCATGAGGAATGCTTTGCCCAATTCGCGAATTATGCTACATCAACCACTTGGTGGCGCACAGGTAAATCTTCAGTGTGGTTGAACCTAAATACCAGAGACATTGGCGCTTACCGAATTTTTCTTGCCCTTTTAAATTTATAATATTACCTGCCTTATTTATGTTAAATGCCGTGAATTAAGCAGTTTAGATAGTGCGCGCTTGTGAAGTCTGCTTTCCAAGAATGATGCGCTTCTCTTGCCGATAACTTTGGCCTATTAGAAAATTGTGTTTCTCTTTTTTGCGAAGTCACCTGACATCCAATTTTGTTAAAGAACATTTTAAGAATCAATTGATAAACTACCAGATTTTATGGCATCAGTTCGATCGACTGCCGAAAGTCGCTGGACTGTCACCAACACGCGCATTGTTTTAGCTTCCATTTTTTTTCGTTATTGACAAAATGTCTTCGCGGGCCGGATTTGTCGCGCGAGCCGTAGTTTGAAGACCTCTGGACAAAATTGTGTGATTTCTGCCCCGAGAAACATCTTCCTGTAGTGGACGCAGAAGAGTTGCGTTTACTGTAATTGACAACATCACCGTCGAGAACAGGCTTGAAGATCAAAGTAAACTTCTTAACTTCTAGTTTTCTAAAACGTAAAATTACATGTTTTTCTTTTGATCTCGCTTTGCACGCAGGGTCAAGCCTCCGATATAATCATTCAAGCGAATGAAATCAAAAAGGTTAAAGAGAAGTTAAATCAGCTGTACGTGCAGCACACAGGCCAACCTTTTTCCGTGATTGGTAAGTTGTTTGTGCACCGAATCTAGTGCCTGTCTTCACGCACTCATCGGCTGCAGGTTGCAACTTTCGAATAAGAGCGTGACTTTTTGGGCAGATTTTCGATAGTTACCACTATGGGTTATACTGACACGTCATTACTTTTGCCTTTACTTAGCTCTGCTGGACAAATATACGAAAGTATTGCGTCTCACTGACTAATACCAGTAGTGCATGGAGTAGGAAACGACGCATTACGTTGATTTTTGTGAAATGCAATATGATTGCCAGCACACGTAAGCACCATACATTGTCGTAGTTAAAACATATAGGTATGTGGGAAAAATAGTAGTGTATGCCGGAAATAACTGCAACGTGCAAATAAGCATCGCAGGCTTTAATCCTACGCCGCCCAACTCAAACCGCTGTACTTAGCGTGTTGTAAGATACAGAAGCTGCAAATGCAAGCGATTTTACAAAGGTTGTTTTTCTGCTACTCTGATTCCAGCGGTTAATATGTCGTTATGCGATTAAAGTTCTCAAAAATATCACGTTTCGTTGTAAGTCACTAATGCCCGTTGCACATATTTCTGATGGTAAAGTGTAACTAGCAGGGTTATAGTCTAAATTTTGAAAAGAACAGGGGCAAAGTGAAGTTGTTGAGGAAAGATTGTTGTAATCCTACTCTGGAATGTAGTGCCGGTTTGATCTTGCAAGAATTTCTATGTTAAGGGCGTTTTGCAAAAACTGCGCATGGTGTGGGTTAAGTCGGGTGGAACATTTGATCGGTTAAACAACACTTGACAAGTTTGATGGGGTTGCAACACACAGAATCAATGATTTAGGTCATTTGTGCTTGTGCCATTGTTCTTGTAAACACTTTGTAATGAAAATTTTCACAAAGAATAAAAAACGCAATTTTTATTGGGTGTTAAAGCAACGCAAGCCCCAGTTTTTGATTTATTCAAGACGCGGGCGTGCGAAGCGACTGAAGAAGACACATTCTTTTGAGGTCCCAATCTAGACTGAGACCTGGCAGAACATGAGATGCCTGTTCTGAAATCAACTGCGATTTTTTGTGCTTGACTCGGCAAATCTTTAAAAAATTTGCTAGATTTTGATCATCAGTTGCAGCTTAACGCATTTTCATACTTTCGGTGTGGTTCACAGAAAAATGTGGATTTTAAAACTCATTTCATTTCTACAGGCACGCAACCAGGGGGACAACCGGGCAATTGCCCCCGAAATTTTTTAAAACATATTTAGTTGTTGGGTACAACAACTTAACAATCATTTTTTCCGTCTCCGAAAATACCAGCTGGTTGCGGCCCTGCTGCATTTCGATATGAAATTATTTTTTCGGCTCAAGTTTGGCCGGCGGTTCATGTCGGGCAACAGGCTTGCGACGTGATTCGAGGTATTTGCCTGATACAAGCAAAAGTATCAACACTGGGAAATTGATGTTAAGTTCTTAGATGTCCTGTGCCCTCCTTACTTTGCTAAAAGCAACATGGGATTTCACCAGAAGTGATTTGCTGAATTACTGGTAATCCCTCATCCAATATAAGAAGGTTCTTTAAAAATGTTCATGGAACGAAGAAACTTCCGTTATACGCGTTTGTTATTTCAAAAATTTGGACATAAAGTGGCACCTTGTGAAGTTCACTTGGTTAAAGGCAATAAACGTAAAGAATCCAATACGTCCTAGATGGCAGGTGTTCTAGAACCGGACTCCATAAACTTCTCTCAAAATAGTTTTAAGCATAAGGAGCGGGCCTGGAAAAGATATGCATTGTGAACAACGATGCTCGGAATCTTAATTTATCCGACCAAGACTTTTCCACTGCCACAAATGTTTTCATTTCCCGATATTGGCTTCAATTTATTCATACTTCAACCAACCACGTGTAACTTGGTTTTAAGCAAACAGTCCGTGCTCATCAGCTTGTATGCTTTAGATTTTACCTCTGTGCTTGTATGGTGTATGGAAGTTTTTTATCAGTGCAATTCCCCTCGCTAGACAGCCCTAAATGTCGACTGGCATGTATGGGTTTTTAGCAAAGACTGCTAGCCTTTTTTAGTTGGTTGTTTAGGCAGTATAGAGCGATGTATCAGCAATATTTGTTTACTGGTTGCAACAGCTCAAAAAATTTGTTTTAACCTAAACAAATTTTGAGGCAGGGTTAATTTTTTTACACAATCCTCTAGAGGAGCGTTTTGTCGTATTTTTAAAATAACTCAATTTGAAACATGTCCAATATATATAGGGCTGAACAGAAAATGACAAAATTCTGTTGCTAGGGGCAGACTAATTTTAAATGATGCCTCAAATTTTGCGCTGACGAGCATATCTTCCTCACAGAAAATGCGTTGGACCGTGACAATTATTTGGATCCCTACGAGGCAAAAGTGTTCGGATTGATAGATAACGTCTTGGAGCACCAAACCGGGGCATCTATCCCCGGCGCTGCTGATACTTGATATGATAGTGTGGAGCGAAGCAAACGCCGCCCATCCTCCTCAGAGTACGTTCGGCGAGGGACATGATTGGTTGTCGAAACGTCGGTTCGACTCTGCTGGAAAAGCTGTCAAGTCTTTTGCTACGAGCGATGACCGTTGCTGGTTGCCACCGTTGTGTAGTTAAAGGGATTGGAGTTTCTCCGTGTTAGTTCGTCCATGTACTGTATACCCGTTTCAAAATTGTTTTATATTGTCTTGCTTCACCTTTCAGAAACATATTTAATGTTCTTTGCTTGAAGCAACATAGGAAATACTTATTTTTGGTTCTTGGTAGATTAGTTCTTTTGATGTCGACCTTGTTCGTTCGATGTCGCTGAATTTGGACTCGATTGTTGGAGACTATGTTCGCGTTGTTAATGACTGCCGGTAGTTGAATGCTGGAAGATATTTAACTCTTGACAAGATTTCCCTGCAATACCTTGAGGTTGTGCTTTCGATTTGTGATGTTAAATAAAATATTATTGCAAGTGGAAGTTCCACGAATACATTAAGAAAGCTTGAGTAGTTTCAAATGTTCAGTTGGTGCGCCACAAGAAGATTTTTGAAATAAAGAGTCTTGTTGACTTAAAGCAGCAGTGCATGCAAAATAATACAGCCTGTCAAGTTCGTGCCAAATCCATCATTGGGAGCGGAACTCTGGCACGGTCTTCAACTTCTCGGAAACATGTAACTGCAACTTTTATTAATTCTGTAGTTTTTGTAATTCACAATTTCTGAAACTACGGTGCCACACGGTTATGGCTCGTGCCTTAGTCACCAAGGACCCAGCGACCATGTTTTTCGTCGCGCTAAACCATGGTGACTTCGTTTCTGATATACTGTAGTGCAAAAATACGTACTACATGACGGGCTCAACTTGCGCTTCACGCGAGTTCTGTCTCACATATTCGTACACCAAAACAAATCTCATATATTCATACATCAAAAACAGGACAAAAACGTATGACTATAGGTTCGACACCTAGATTTCTCTGCTCAGCAAACGCTGGCAAGATGCACACAGTATGCCACTCAAAGCAACAAGAAAAAACTTGGCGTACATTACCGCCCAACTACAGCTGTCACATGCTGGCAAATGTGTCTGTTGTCCGTAGGCCTCCGACATTCTGCTGTCAACAGCACACCATAAAACAATCTTTTTGCAAGTTCACATTCGACAGAAATATTGGTAATCTTTGCCCAGGTTTGTGCGAATGCTGGTTTCTGTTGGAAACCAAGAGCCCTTTTCGCGGCTGAACCATCAAGTTACCTACTCTCAAACCATAAATATATGTCTTTTCCGGCACAATGCAACTACCAAACGTGATGCGCTCTCTCTGGCACCGACATCTCATCACAATGTTGAAGTACAGGAATTCTTTACATGAACTGCAGTGTTGCTCTTCCAACAGTGTCATCGAAAGAAGCAAGGAAGTTTTGTTAGACGCTGTTACGGCTGATCAGCTGTGCTCTTCCGCTGACGAACCACGAACGCTGTGTTTTCGTTTCGCCCAGTTGACGTAGACGTGACGTAGTTGACGAAGGTTGGAAAACGCAACTCGGGACGTTGTTTCAGGAAGCAATCGGTTGTGTTGGAGGTTGACCACTGCAAAGCAAAGGTTTTTGTGTTTTGTCTGGATATGATCGACGACTGGATAATGCAGTTGGGCAGAATTACAACAGATTGTGGATGTATCCAAAGGTGTAGTGCTAAAAAGAAGTGTGGGAACGCACCCAAAAAGTAGTCATTTTCAACGGCACTGCAAAGTTATTTCAAAATCATTATTTAATGAAGTATTCACTTTCATTAGACTACAATACAAACGAAGCACTTTTTAGGTTGCAACGCAACACAAGAGATAGCTTGTCAGTTACTCCTTTATTTCATGATACGAGTAGAGCTACACACAGGAAATCTGAGTAAAAATACAACTTTCAAGTCAGGTTATGAAAAAAGTGTGGGAACACGTCCCGTCCCACTACGCCCCTGGATGTATCGCATGAATTTCCGAGAGAGAAATGCCGCCAATGCTCAAAAGCAGGGGTCGGCAACCTTTTTCCGACTGTGTAGGCCTACCAGTTTCAGTCTGGCATTATTTTCCGGACCGGTCCTCAATAAAACAATGAATGCTTGGCACATACAAATTTGTTACAACTGGTAAGTCATCATGGAAATCATTCAGTGAGAGATCTGAGCTTATATTGCCGCAATAGGATGCTCCGAACTGTAGAGATTATGTTAGCCAATGGCTCCTGTAATGTGCTCCCTGCGTCAGTCGTTCTTGAACCAATCTGGCCTTGGTTCCGGAGGGCTCGGCAGCAATTTCTTCACTGACCGGCACTGGGCCGCGGTCAGTCACGTCGCTACAGGGGGCTTTGGCTGGCTTACGCCTACTCCACCTTGCTTTTTTCCAAAGGGTATCAACCTTTTTCACAAGCACCTATTTAACACTGACTTTGGCAAACCTTTACGTTACAGTTATTTGCATTGTTTTGAACTGCCGAGGCAAGCACAAGCGAAAGATATTAACTCGGGGCATTAAACTAACAGGAAACCAACTAGCAACAGTAGAGGTTATTCTTCGTTTCCACTAATCACCACATTGAAACATTCACCATTCGTATCAGTAGAGATTGCACGCTATGTTCACTCTGTCAAGATCACTCATCGTCGCCACCAGGCCCAGCGGCAACAATCAGTAGCAAGTAGGCTACAATCAAATATTCGCCAGGTTTACAAGTAGCTTAAAAAATGACTAACTGAAATCACTTTGTCAGGACCGCTCTAATGTTACCACATTGCACTGTGAGGCTAGGTGAATTTCGATCTTTCTCTTGTGGCGCCTGTCCCAGTGACTTGTTAGTCTTGGGCACCATCTGCCGGTGACCACTTTATTTGCATGTGACGCTATCTCCAGGCAACCACATTTTTGATGTTTGGCCTAAATTTCGTTGCAGGGTTTTAAGCGTTCTTTTCCCTTTTATTTCACAGCTGAAACCTTCATAGGACTTAATACAATTGTTTAGTTCATTTTTTGTAACATATTGTTGGATAAGATGAAACTTTTACACACATAGTTTTTGCACAGGAATTGCCTCAGCTGCATTGCACTTACCGCGAAGTTTCGGCGTTAATCGGAAAGCTTCTTTCGACAAGCGTGCAATAGCGTTGTTTTGGAGGTAGAGAAATTCGACATTGACTGGCAAGAGGGGAGGAACTTTAGTCAGGTGGTTCTCACTCAAATCCAAGGTCTGATAAATCACAAAAATAATTTATAAAAAAATAATATATTTGGCCACCAAAAAAAACAAAAAAAATTTTGGGCTGGCTACGACCGTGCGACCGAAGTGGGCAACTTTGCCGCCGAAATCACTTCAATCTTGCAGACAGTGTTGTTGTTTCGAGCGCCTGCGCACTGCAAATGCAGCTTGAAATTACTGTGTCGAATTGTCGAATTTTTACACACAGCCATTGGTGGTAACGTTTGCAGACACTTGCTTCGTTAACAGAGCGCCTACCACTAAGCTCTCTCGTTTGTAGTTTTACTTCTCAAAACAAAATGCCAGGAACAACGAACAACAATTTTATGTTTTGCAATATACCTTTATTGGTACGTGGTTTAGGTTTCGAAAAAAAAAATTAACAACAAATGCTTGCATTTACAAGCAGTTGAATACATAATTACTTCTGCCTTCCAAAATCTGCACACTTATTTTCTTCACTTTATACGTTATTTAGATCTCATTTAATTTAGCGCATACAGGTTTCGCGCCCAACTACGATGTTCATGCACTATACATCTTATTCATTCGAATTCAAACAAATTAGACAACTGTGCGTGGAATTGGTCCAAACCATGCCAGGGAAACTTGAATATGATAAGGGTACTTTAGAAGCTCTTCTATAAACGAATAAGGCATTTAAGCTGCATCCGCTTAAATAAACCAATTCTGACATGCAAATATTGTTAATGCGCCGACAAATATAGCGGCTAGACTTGTAGACTTGTAGCTTTAAGTCTGCAGTGTATTTCTACATTGTACCGCAAGGGGGGAGCAATACCCCGGGCGCCAAATCACTGCAGTGGGCGCCGAAAAGTCCCAACAATGTCGCAAGTACTTTCTTCAGTACAGTATATTTGCTTCCGAAAGACCTCAGATTCAAACATGGGGGCGCCAAACTTGCTTTTTGCCGCGGGCACCATCTAGACTCGTTACGCCCCTGGAATGCATAGGCGGATCCAGGATTTTTTTTAGGGGG
>Ga0210059_1008906_pt1 | contig 15751 bp, 8 predicted proteins | sample Ectturendosymbi2_FD_188042 | JGI IMG/M metagenome (GOLD analysis project Ga0210059, IMG submission 188042) | Ecteinascidia turbinata endosymbiont from Florida, USA - Sample 2 (SPAdes) (version 2) | ecosystem: Host-associated > Tunicates > Ascidians > Unclassified | place: Key West, Florida... | reverse complement strand
TTAGACGGCCGTTGGGCTGTTGCTAGAGCCGATGTCCGACCTTACGCGAGCGCGACAAGGACCCCTCCCTAGTTGGTGCATCCTGCTGTTCGAAAAGCGGGGTGCTAAATCATTCTCAAACGACCTAGTCACAGATGGGAGTATCGTAATCACCAGAACAGTCTTTTCACTGCGATTTATTTAAAGTAAGCCTCAAGATCTATCGATTTGTCCGCCTGGAACGCGGGCGCAAAATGCTCTCTTTCCAGGAGGCCTTGTTCCAACTCCACAGCCCTGTTGACAAATAGCGAGTCGGGACACGTTAAACGTGATTAAGAGGTGAAAACGCAAGAGCTTGTATCAACCAATCGATATTGTGTTGCGATGGCAACGGTGTCCTTTAAATAGAACGGCCAATTTTCTTAATGGGTGCCTATCAGCGTAAAACTAGCAGCAACGCTTGCCAGCACTTCGATCGCGTGTCCAAACACGCATTACTGCACGTAGCGTTTTTCCTCCCTTGCTCATCTACGCCACTTTAACAAGGTACGCGCCAGTCACGTGACGTTGGTCAGTCCAGATTTCGAATCAACACACTGACGACGTAGTCCCAAAGAGAAAATCATTAAAATCAACTATGAATCACGTGCCAGTCAGGGAGAAAGACATTCGTACGACGAAGCCAATTCAGCTTTGCGGTCAGGTAGGAATCGACTTAGCGGGTTAGAGGAGACCAAGTCCAGGTTCAGTGACACTAACGACTGTATTTACGCGTTCAAATGACATCACGGTTGTTTTGTTACAACGGCAAATTAATTTTCACCGTACACCATTTCTGTGCCCGCGCCCATACATGGGCGTAGACCCGCGCGATCAATAAAAGTTTGAAATCCTTCTTTTCTTTGTTTTGTTTTCCTGCTGTCGTCCGTAGCAACCATGTAAGCTACTCAGTTTGAGGGGGAGCCAGCGAAAAACTATCGACATTTTTCTTTGGAGTAAAGCCCACGAGAAACTCGAAAAGTGGGCTGGAAATGGCAGTATGCAGAGCGCTATGAACCCAGCACTTGGCACGGAACAAGCGGAAGTATTGCAAAGTACACGAAGTAATAGAATTACACGAAGTGCTATACTCGTAAAACCGGGACACACCACGAAAAGGCGAACGGCAGTAGTTGTGATGCAACAACTGCTGTTTCACTGGAAACGCGCGATCGCCGATAGCAACTATTCGTTCCGCACCATTGAGTATTTCAACGAAAAGGGAAAAAGCACGAAAGACAGAATGAAACTAACGTTTCGCCAAAATATTGACTGAATTGAATTTTATTTGCAGCTTCAGTGCAGTAGAAGCGACCGAAAAGCATCGACGTTCTGTTTCGAATCTAACACGCCTGGAAGGCAGGAAGCATTGCACGTAATTAGGTAATTAAAAATATTTTTTCGTTTTCACCACAAAGGTTAAAGTTCCGATTTTGATCGCTTCGCCAACGCTGTGACAGATATCACACCTTGCAGCAAGGTTGCACCACGGTAATATGAAACTAATTCCTGGCCTGAACTACTCATTAAGTTTAACTTCTTTGCAAATTACGAATGTTTTTCTGATTTAGAAAGTTTAGTTGGTGAAACACAACTTTAAAAAATTATACAACTAGAAACAAGCAAAAACGAACAAAATAACCGATAAATATCGAAAGCCAACCATCGTTTGACAGAAACCGAACGTGAACGCAGGCTTGACATAGTGGTCTGGGCAAATGCACATGCTAAAGACACTCTGGTCTTCCAACCATGGCGCACACCGTTTTAGCAGCCATATACAGAGTTCCCACGCAATTTTTAATATAAATTTCCGGACTTTTTCAAGACTCAACTTCCCTGACTGACCTACCCAGGTCAAATACAGGAACTGTTATATTTAACACGATATAAGTAAAATTATACCAATTTTGAATAAAATATTATGAAAATGTATGTCAAAAAATCAAGTCTGTAAAGTTATTTCCTTTTTCCATACTAACAAACCAAAAAAATATTTTTTCCCGACTCCGTAGGAATCCTGCATATTCCATCACTACTCTGTTCGACAGAGTGCTAACAAACCATTTCATTTGCTTTCGTGTAATGTCCAGCAGAGTTGAGGTAACACTGGCCATCGTTGGGCAGCACTATGCCCCCGAGCTTTCCGTCCCCAGCGAAGTGAAAGGTGGCGTCAGTCGAATAGACCAGGAGGTGAGTCGCGTCCTGTCTCCAGTTGATCTGGTTCTGAAATGAAAATACAGCGGTGCAGACACTACTTGCAACTGTGACATTTGCTCCGTTCACTGAGGATGAGTGTCCGGGCCCGATGTGAAGTGGTGGGTTGTCAAGGTACCTATGGTCTGCGCACAAATGTTAGTTGAGTCAATTACAACAAAGAAAAAAGTATCAAAAAGTCACTAACCTAAGAAGAGGTGAAAAACATGATTTACAAACCGGTTTTAACTGCGAAAAAGAGCGTTAAGAAAAACCTAAGGAAACCCCTGGTCGCAAACACGCTGTGACACATTCTGAATTTGCAAACAGCGGATCTGTTACGAATAAGATCGTTTTAGAACAGAACATCAGTTTCGTTGCCTCTATTCCGGCCCAAAAATGTACAAAAACTGTTACACGACGCCTGATAAAACCGCAGAAAATACGCAACTGATTTTTCTCACCGAACTTCCAACTCTTCCTTCACACCCGAAAGCAGACCTGCTGACTCTTGTTTCTGTTATTGATCTGAGCCTGTACGTACTGGATACAGCCGCAGAGTTTGCATTGTTACGCAACAGTAAAACGAGTCCATTCGCTTACAGGTGCTGGTGGCTGATGTGCTTCGTTTGACCGTGGCCATGATGGAACGCCTGCATCTTTGCTCGCCTGGCTCGGGACAAAAACAAACCGTCCAAGGATCTGTTGACACCTTCGACCACCGCTGGTAAGTTCTCAACCCTTGACTGGTCTCGCTAGCTGCGATGCGATATCTTAAAAAAACACATTACGGGCTGTTCCGACTTTGTCTGTGAGGATTTCCTTGTTCTTTTGAACGAAAGCCACGTGCTGGAATGATAGCTATACTAATGCTATTGATGAGAAGAAAAAACGTTTAACTTGGGTTGTTCTCCATTTGGTTACTCGCGACTTGCTAAATAGGGTTTCCGAAACAATTTCTTGCAAACTGCTCTAAAACCTTATACTGCCGAACACTCAATCTCCATGGCAACGCCTTCGTTTTCTCATCAGTAACGCCAAAGGCGGACGTCTGCTCAAAGATCATCACCGGGAAATAGTGGATGAACCATAGGAGGATTTAATCGTGTGTATATCTTTAAAAAAACTTTTTCTTGCCAATGTCATTGTTATTTAGCGTAAGCTGCAACTAATACTGTTCTCCGGATCTGAACTCCCTTGCAACCTTGCCATACCGGCCAAAGTTCAGCACTAAAACAATCGTCAAACATACCTTCGCTTACTTTTCAAATTTGACGCTTTCGTCGTAATATTGTGCAACTTAAGTAAACGGTTTTCCAATTTTAATCAGGGATGTGGAAGCGGCTATTTCGTCAACCACTTCCGCTTCCCCACCTATCGCTTCCGCTTCCGCTTCCAACAGCACCTGGACTCTATCAGAGCCTGGACTCTAACAGAGCCTGGGCTCTATCTCATCTATGAACGTGCTGACAAGCATGACTATCAAAACCAGCAGCCCACGATTTACAAGGGCACATTACTAGTTAAAATGATCGCATAAGTTAGTATCTGTCAGCACGGTACTGCTACTCTGTTCTTACAAAAAAACCCTAGAAAACTGTCTTCAACACCTATCAATACAAACAGCACTTACAACAACCTGACCTTAGCCCAGGGTTTCTTAACATGGGGTGATAGCACCCCCACGGGGTGCTGATATCAATTTCAGGGGGTGCTGGGGAAGGACACATATGTGGCGGCAAAAGGAATACGTTTGTCTTTACTTTATCCTTGCAGTAACCAGGCGTTAGCCAAGCCAATGGTAGGGGTGTTGAACTGCTTAGGCATGATCAGAAGGGGTGCTGAGGTAGAAAAAGGTTAAGAAACACTGCCTTAGCATAACAAATATTCAAGCTAAATTGCATAGCGTACCGTAACCGTTTAAGGTTTCTTCAAAGCACTTTGATTGTCATACATTATTACGCCATAATAATGCTTTGAGCAAAATTCTAGAACGCAAGGTTTTGGACAAACTTGTTACTTCTTCAATAAAATGCGAAAAGCTTTTTAGACTGAGTTGGCAAACACATATGTACAGTAATGTCTAAATTAAGTTCGCACAAAGTTATGAAAAAACTGGATACATTTTTTTCAGCAATTTATTGGTATTTACAGCAAATCAAACGTGACAACTGGTCATAAAATTGTTAAACACGAAACATAGTGTTGCTAAAGTTCACTATGTGATAAAATTATTCAGCAAGTACGTTTGCTTTCAAAATGGTTGGTGAAGGTGGAAGGGGCAGTTTGCTCGATGCATGTTATCAATCCAAAGAAATACCTTACTATCCAGCTCTGTTAATCTGCGGACAGACGCACTAACTCTTTTTTGTGTGTCTTCAGACATTAGGGCAAATACCGTTTGCACATAACTTCACGCTTCGCACAGACTTTCCTACAGCAGCTTCACTCCGCACTGTCATGCGATGTTTCGTTAACTTGGATCAGTTGGATGGTTTGACTCAAAATGTCTCAATTAAACGCTTGAAGTGAATAGCATAATGTAAGTGAATACTATATGCTTTGCTGAAAATACTAGTTAGCTTCAGTCAAAGCATCAATCAGTCTCCAAACATTAGCCCTAATGATCAGCATCTGTTTGCTAAGGCAGTTAAAAGCACAACTGCTAAGTTCGCACCTACCACATAAGTTCGCACAAACAGCTCAGATTCAAGTTGCGAACATAACCGGGAGATAGCTGTGCTTTCAAACTGTTACCATTGTAGCAGACAGCAGCTAGGTTTGAAAAGTCAGCCTCCGATAAAATCGGTAAGCTGCACGATGACTTGGCCTTCTGTGAAGAACGCCATGGATGCTATGCTTTATCTCGTTCTCTCGCGCTACTGACATCATACGTTCTTTCAGACTTATAGTGCAACTTCACCGCTTAATCCACATTGGGAAATGGACAAAACGTTTTGGCCAAGTTACTCTCCAAGTCAAATAACCTATGTGGAAGCGGAAGCGGTAGGATTTTCGCGCTTCCGCTTTCGCATCCCTGATTTTAATCCACACGCATTGCGAAAGCACAAACAATTTACGACAGTAAAACCAACCTGGCAGACAATAGCTTGCATCATGGCGTCCAAACCTCCCTCAGGGTTATCAAGATTAGACGAATACGTCACGTTCTTGACTTTGTTGACAAAAGCAGTGATTTCCGAGGTCAGAGGAAGGTCGTTGTGGAAACTGTAGGCCGGAACGCACGGGTGTGCACTACTGCACGGGTTCTTTAGTCTGAAACGAACAATGAGATAATCAGGTAGGAACGCGTTTGCACGCCGCGTGACAGTGCGTTCAGTGTTTCGTGTCACGCCTGCAAACGTGTTGTCCATTTTGAAACCGTCTTTAGCAGAGGTACACTTTCCAGTTTGCTTCCTAAGGATTTTTGATATCATCACAATGCAGTTGTCACAACGTTTGTTCTTTCGCCTGCGACAAATCGCGCTCAACGTTTTTTTGCGCCGAAACCAACCGCTAATTGAAAAAAAAACTAACCGTAAAATAAAAAAATTAGCAGCCAAATATAAAACTTGCCGTCAATTACCTCTATATTAAAAAAAACCGCCTAATAAACTCTAGATCACTTTCTTCTCATTGACGACCGTTCTCGATCACATATTTAGGAATTTGCCAAACTATGCAGGATAAAAGACAAATTGCTTGCACAATCATACAGTGCAAGAATCCTCAAATAAAATCAGTTCATGTAGGTATAGCGTCGGTGCATCTACAGCTGCAACGTTCACTGATAAAATGAACGGAATAAATACAAACTAAAGAAAACTTTTGCTTACTTTGATGGGACTGTTGAAATGTACGGCATCACTGTTTTGTCGACAAACGATCCAAATCCCAGTCGGAAGTCCCGGGTGATATTCCGCATGCTGTCCCCCAGCTTTTGTCCAAGTGCACGCAGAGATTGCAGATCGTTCTTCATGGATTTGGACAAGTCAAGCAAGTAATATAAATCCACCGGGTAATCTTCCGCTTGTTTGAACGACAATCTTATCTTCAGTGGGTCTCCTTAAAAATGATACGAAACGTTGGAGTTTTGAGTCAATCTTTACAACGCAGCACAAACTTTCCCACGTTTGCGCGAATCAGCACTAACTTTGACTAGTTCAACAGCCGACATTAAAGGCACCATTAGCCAGAAACGGCAGTTTATCTTTGGAGAAACGTACAGCTAGATCTGGTTGGGAGCCCTTTTACGCGAGCCTTTCGCACTAGCTAAACAGGCAGTTGTAATAGCCTTAACATCAGTCAAGCACAACAACACAACAGTCAACGGTACCAGCGAGAATTAATACCGTAGCAAGCTTGTTTCACGATCCTTGCAACCGAAACTTGTTCATTACCGAACTATCGGTGCACTTGCAGCTGCAGGTGTCAGAACAAAGTGTCAAACTGCGATAAACTAAACTAACGATGGAAACTTTACTTAAGAAATCTTGCAATCGGGAAGTTGATAAATAATTCACTTTCAACTTGTCCGGTGTCAGGGTATTTGAAGATAAGCGGAAGCTGGCAGACATTTCGATTAAATAAGCAAATGCAACATTGTCCGCTCACACGCCCTTCACAAACTTCCAAACTGAATCTCTTAGTTTTCATGGAACTTTGATAAATACACACCAGAACGTTGGAACCCGCTTTGCACAATTAATTTCTTGAAAGCTGATTGCCACAATTCCAAGCAACATTTTCGCGGAAATTTTTTGCTTGTCTTGGGACGTTTTTGTGTGATACTGCGGGTTTATTTTTCCGGTCATACACCGATTTTTTTAAATGACCGAAAAAACTTGAGTCAATTCGGTCATAACGTCTGAAAAGATAGGCTAGTGAACACCATTACGGCGACCTTTGATACTAATGCGGGACAACTGACCGAAATGTCTCAGCGAAAAAAAACAGGTGTGGCAGCTCATACCATAAAGGCATTTACGCTGGTGACAAACAAATGCCAAACACGAGGGAAAACCAATCGAAGGTAACTTGGTGCAGTTGTCACTCCCTCTTTCATCTAATATGCCTGCAGACCAATTCATTTTAAGCCAAGAGCTGCTATCGTAAGAAAAAACACAGAAACGTAAGCGAAGCTCTGTTTACCTTTTGAAAGGAATTTCGTTCATTGAATCACCTGAACGTACGAAAGAGGGAGCGGAGAGTCTTAAAACGTTTTCTTAATGAAGGATCAATTGACACACACGTCAGAGCACCACTCAACACAACGTATGTATACTGTACGTCATGAATTATGCAGAAATATAGGCGACCCGGCGACTTATTTGCGCACACCTGTTTAGATTTCCTAAACACAGAAACAAAACAAAGCTGCTATCGGCAGTATGAACCGCAAACTTTGAAAACCGAGAAACGAAATATCTTTCAACTTGCGGTTAGATGAAACGTCATATCAAACCGCACGTTCAACTAAACTTCTAAATCGCACGATCAACTTAAAAACAGTTACAGCGCCGGTTGACACTCCGTCATCTTATCTCTCTCTTGAGTGTTAGCAATTGTCAGAGCTGCCTCATACAACACACCTTTTCAAAATGACAATGTTCGTTGAGGAAAACGTCCTGTTAAGCAGAGCCAGAGCCCAAGCAATATTGGATGACTGGAACAAAAAAGCTTTACGAAGGTGAAGCCGAAGCCGGAGATTTGGGTTGCGGTTCCACAATCCTAGTTTGTGGGCCAAGCGAGTTGTACAAACAAAACAATGGTTTTCAGTTTTCAATGGACCAAATCATTCTGGAGTCGGGGCCCAAAATTTTAGATGCCTGGAGTTGCAGACAGATCCGGAGCCCTGAAATTTGGGTTCCGGCTCCACAGTTCTGCCGCTAACGTTGCCCGAATGGGTTCAGATCGATTAACATCTCGCAGGCAGGGGTGGTTATTACGGGAGACCAACGAGCGGTAGCCTCGTCTCGGGCCCCCTTTTTCCAGAGATGCCGTATGTGGTGTTTTGTAGTAATCATCGCGCGTGCATAGCAGTCAATGCTTACAATGTAATCACCCGCATGCGTCCTCAGGGAAACCAGTGCACCGTTAGCGCGTGTGACAGTGAGCGTCAGTTGTTTTGTGCGTACACGTTGAATACACGAGTACGCGCTGAACGCCTCCGAACACGACATGGTGTCAGAAGTGGGATTCGAACCCACGCCTCCATTCGGAGACCAGAACGCCTCCGAACAAGACACCGTGGTGGCCCCTTTGGGATTTTCACACCAAAAGCATATGAACACTCCAAAGCCACATTTAATAAGCTCTTTAGGCAAGTCAAACGTTTCTCAAAACAAAGCAAAAATTACGTGCAAATGTGGGCCCATCAACAACTTTAATGCGTAGTTTTGGCGACTTTCTGAGAGTTTGCCTCGGGCGCATGAATTCTAACAAATCACTCCTGATTCGCAGGTCCCGTTTGAGATATGATGTAATCATTGTGACAGCATTACCACTCACACCAACAAGTATCGACTCGTACCAAAATCTCTAGCGATTTTGACAGGTTGTTGCCCGTATTTGGAGCGGCATTAAAAGCTGCGAGCGATAAAGCCGATCAGGCACGTGGAAAAATAACTGAGGTAACAAAGTGACAGTACTGAAATGCACTGCTCATCAGCAAATGACTCTTTTCAGCAGATTTCATCCAATCAACCTTATTATCGACAACACCGCACTGGGACATTGTAAGGAACAGCTTCAAGTGACATGTGACAATCTTCCGCTTTCACGCGACGGTACACAATCTACGAAATGCTGGCGGTTGCTGTTGGAAATTTCACTTGGCATGACTGGCAAAGCGAGAAATTCAATACCTGCTCTTATTTTTGCACTTATTGCTTGTGGTCGAATTTGCGTGGCTTTCCCGACGGCGGATTCCCCGACGTTAGACAGTGCGGAGTCCTCTGCAATATACAAAACAGATACAGGTAAGTCCACTCCTCCATTCGGAGGCGTTGGAAATTCGGAGGCATTCGGAAACGGATGCAGGTAAGTTCAACAACGCAAGTCAAGTGGTTTCCAGTACGGTTTCAGGTCTTACGCGAGTATTAATTAATCGGTGTGCATGTAACAGCACTGGTATTTGTACGATGCCAACCACAGTTTGAATATCGAAGATCGACATCGTGGATTGTGTTGACTTGGTTAAGTCCAATTAAGCTCAGACGTTTATCGATTTTCCCAGGCAGTTTACACTTATACAGAGACAGACACGAACAAGCATCGACACACACACCAACACACATACGCACAGTAGTAAAAACACATTGAAATTAGGTAGTTCCAGCTAGGGGCGTAACGAGGTTAAATGCTGCCCGGGGCAAGAGGCAAGTTTGGCGCCCCCATGTTCGAACCTGAGGTCTTTTAGAAGCAAATGTACTGTATTGAAGAAAGTACATGTGACATTGTTGGGACTTTTCAGCGCCCCCATAGTGATTCCGCACCCAGAGAATTGTGCCCCTTTTTTCTCCCTGGTTGCAGACCTTACATCAAAACGTATCAATTGATGCAGTCACGGAGAATTACCAGGTTTACACTTTGCTAAACATTGGGAAACCTAAAAGCAGAGATATCATCTTCATGCAATCCATGGGTAATACGGTCAATGTTATATTCAAATAGAATATTTTGAGTTATTTACAAGACAAAACCTTTAGGACTTCACAAACTGTGCTGAAGTACTCAGTACGCTTCAAGGAACTTTACACTCGGGTGTGTTTTGCAGCTGCACAAGGCGCCACTGAGTATCACAAGTCCCTGTCTGCAAACACTAGCCAGCGATACACCACTATCTGACCCGAAGGGTAATTCCCCGTTCCAAAATCTGTTCCCAAGACAGTTCACGTCAACGAATTTTTTCAATCTACCCGTGTGTTACTAGCAATTTGAAAGCAAACCACTGGTTCAACCAAAGGCTGTTCCTGCACTAGACTAATATATTCTAATTGTCCGTCAGTCTTCAGGCAGAAGCTAATCTAGTTGTTCACTACCGTACTTTTTTGCGATAACTTTAGTAGGTAGCTCTGTCTAAACGAAATCAACGGTTAGCTTAGGAAACTCGAATTGGTATTGAACTTAGTAGATTTTTGGGTGCATTGATTAACTATATCCACACTGCAACGTTGTTCACTTATTTTTTATGGGTGAACAATGTTGTCAGATAATAATCTAATGATGACACTGAACTTTTGATTTAATATGCGTTTCGTTCCAATATACGCTGTTTTAACCCAGTTTTGAAAAATGATGCAATGCTTTGTGTTTCAAAATAACAAGCAATCAGGTAACATTTGCCTGAAGAACACTTAGTCAATCATGCAAATTGCAAAAAACTGTGATGCTAGATTTTAAATCTTTACCTATGGGTAAACAAGCACAGGGCGAGCACATACTCTTGACAGAATCAGTATAAGAAAAAACAATTTTTCTCAGCACTGGGCTTGTCCTCGATGTTTTTGAGTTTTTTTCTGCAGGGTTTCGGTAAAGGTTTTCTTCGCTTCCCTTAAGCGATTTTGTCAACTACTTTTTCTGTATTTGATAATCAGGAATAAGTAAAAAAATAGAGTGCCTTGAAATGATACAGACGGCACTAGGCTTTCGGAACACAATGCGTTTTGATCCCTATCTTGGTGTGCTACGCAAGTCAATTTTGAAGTTGTGATAAAAGGAACCTGCACAGCGTTTGCAAAGACAGGCAAGTTTTTTGTAGAACTGGGTAATAATATCACACGACAGAATTAAAATTTATGCAACGCAAACCATCTTAACACTGCGAACAAACGGAAGAATAACTCCGTTTCTCAGCTCAAGTACACTTTCTGTATTGTCCAAGTTGTGTCAACCTGTTCAGAGTTGCTGATGTCTTCAAAGAATGAAGTAGTTCACAAGGTGGCGCCCCACATATGTACTCTGTAGTTTGTTCAATAGCATATGGCACCAAGTGCTCGTGATAAGCAAAAGCATGATTAGTTATTGTCTGGTACACGAAAAGCGGAAGTACTAAATAGCCTTATAATGAATATCACGGCCAATGAAAACGATACGAACGACATATTGCAAACGTTTCGATAACTCCTGTTATCATCATCAGTGCATTGCAAATCGAAACGTTTGCAATATGTCGTTGATATCGTTTTCATTGGCCGTGATTTTCATTATAAAGCTATTGTCTGGGTCTGGAATAAAGGTCAAGTATACATTCATACATGCTTCATTTCACAAGCTCACTTATCCAAGTAAAACTGTTACCATAAAAAAACAATTTGTTGACTACCTGACACCAATCTCACTTACTTGTAGCTTTATGGCTAGAATGGGGGTTCAGTAAAGTTGTATTAGGGCAACCACCAGCCAAAAGGTTGTCTGGAAGGTCACATCGCGATATTACAACATTGGGATTGTCGGCAAAGCCCTGTAAACCAACGTTGTGCTAAGGGATAGTTTTCACTTATAATTACAAACCAATTTCTGTCATTTGTCAACGCATGTGAACAAACCAACCTCAGCTCATAACAACAAGAAAAGAAGTTACATACCATAGTAAAAATAGAAATCCCATTTTAATGTGAAGTCAGTGTTACCGAACTTTAAACTTGGGTAAATGTTTACAAGTATTACAACCAAAAGCGACCACGGCTGACAAAGTAACTAGTCACCACAAAGGCGACGCATCTGCCTCTTGAAGCAATTTTAAAAATAGCAAATCGATTTCATGTAACACTACACATCCGCAGTCCTGAAATCGGCAAGCAATGTTTATGGGTGAAACGTTGAGGGGCTCAAGCAAGAGCAGAGAAGCAAGAAGACTAAAATGAATGAATTAAAACAGAAGCTGCGGCAAGTGAAAAACTGGTACAAAGGCCGTTCTCAAATAAATACTTTCACTGAAACAGAAGAAGTATCTGACGCCTGTTACAGAGTAACAAACCACATCGAGGAATCACTGTGATGACTCAACACAGAGCGTTGATAGAATGAGTAAGCAGAATGGCGTTTAAACGTTGTGAAAGGAGGTACCAAAATCAGTAAAGGGCCTATGTGTAGTAGAAAGAGTTGGAACAAGTGGGCCAAGCAGCATGGAAAAAATCAATGAACAACGCAAAGAGTGCAAGAATTATTTCACCCGTGGAAGGATCATCCTTTTCAATATTAATGCGTCAAGGTTGTTACGCCATTTATATTCACAAGTACCTGTAGAGTCATAACTGGGTTTTCTATAAAAGTTGCACTGCTCACATAGTTACAAAAATCTATAGTAAAAGACTTTATGAGCATAGCAAATATTTGAAAATTTACTACAAATGCTGCTTTTGCCTCCTACTGAAGGATTGCAAGTGCTGCTGAGACACTAAATGACAATAATAAATCATCTTTAAAAACACTTCCGCACTATGGCATTGTGCAACAAATTACAGAAAACACACTGTGTGTTTTAAGTAAACTTATTCCATTCCATCGAGTTTATACTGCACTAAGAACGCAGCTCCACATTTCCCCTAAGCTAAATCTCATTAATTAAAAATTATAATAATGTCATTAGATACTTACAGGATATTCACACCATGCACAGTTTGGGAGAGCGATGCAGTCACTGCATGACTTTGCTTTGCTCTCCACACATGGATTACCTGAAATTGTAAAAATGCTATTTTGAGTTCAAGCAAAGACAAGAGAGCAGGCAAAAAAGATAACACCCTGAAAAATGCAAAAAAGCAGCGAGACATTGTTTTCAAATAGGCATGAAGACACTGTCAAAATTGAAATTAGGTTTACTTCACACAGATGTGTTAAGAGTTTTGCCAAGCTACTAAACATATAAAGTTTCTGCATTATGAAGAATGTTGCAGTTGCTGTTTTAGCTGATGGTATAGAGCAGTACTTTCTTCCTAGTCCATGCTTTGTTGCAGGGGTCGGCAACCTACGGCCTGCAGACCCTTTACAAACTGCAGTAACTTTATGGCCCACCTAGTGGTATTACATTTTATGAATCTGCCCTCTTTGCAACTTCTTGTATTGCATACTTATCCTGAACTACTTATGAGAAACCGCACAGTGCTATACACGTACTGTATGTTGTATTTTCTGTTTTCTTTATGAACATCAAGAGTAAATCTGATTATAATTCCATAAATTCCCAATATCATAAACAGCAAAGGGAACGGATTATTTGTGGAAAATTAGTATGGTCTGCCATACCTTCAGACTTTATTTTTTGGCAACAGTTAGGGAAAGGTTGTCGACCCCTGCTTTATTGAGTTGCCCTCAAAAGACATTGGCTGTATTGAAGTACTGTGGCTACTCATTGGGTGATAGTTGAGAATTGTCTAATTTATATTTGACTACAGAGGTTGCCACAGTAAATTACCTCTAAGTCTTAAAAAATCGCACAAACTATGAAAACTCAAGCATTGGCAGAATATTCAACAACGATTTCTTCTAAAAAGCTTCCTACCATACACAGAGAGAGACTCTAAAAGTTGGGCACCATCTTTTTTTCACACAAAGCAAGACACATTGATCAGAACAAAAACATGTGTAATGCAAAATCCCAAAAAACGTTTGAACAATGTTGATCTGCTTTTGAGGAAGTGCTTCAACTAAATAATCTTTCAAACAGATCCACTCACAAAGACAATTCCACTACAAAACACTAATCAACAGTTTACTCACCCAAGGATGATTTTATTAAGATGCATGTGCCAAGCAACATGCAAATAACACTGTTCATGTTTATTATCTTAGATTTGCACTAGCCCAAACAAAGCTTCACCTGAGAAATACATGAAAAACATGGTTTGTTTTTATTGAAATAATATTTAAAAACAAATTTTACAAACTGCAAATACAGACAAATCCAGTTAGCTTTTATATGCGAGTAACTGAACTATTTGCTTCATGTAAGAAAGGTTTTGGTTTGGGATTCCAGAAATCTATTTGATAAAGCACTTTACGCATTTAACCGATATGCAATATCTGGAGTTGCATGTGTATTAAAAACAGCCACAACAATAAAAACAACAATTGCTATACACCACATATTTTTCCATCTTAATTTCAAAGATGAAATCTCATGTGCAGTCACTGCAGGCTATTTGTTAGTAAAAACTTGCATTTCACAAAAGACCATAAGAACATAACTGACATCTTGCAAACGTTTCGATAACAACTGTTATCATCTTCAGTGCATAGCAATCATCTTCAGTGCATAGCAATCATCTTCAGTGCATAGATGATAACAGTTGTTATCGAAACGTTTGCAAGATGTCAGTTGTATCGTTTGCTTTGGCCGTAGTATTTATTATAAGGCTATTTAGCACTTCCGCTTTTCGTGTACCATAAGAACATGATCAGAGATATCAGAAGATCATACCAATTCAAAACACAAGCACAACAATTTTCTAGAAAATTCCAGAATGTTTTATGAGATCAGGATGTTGTTGAATTAGAACACAGCTATTAAAACATAGGAAACACATCTTGTCCTACAAGAAATGCACTGAAAGTCTTTTATTTTCATGACCAACTTACACATAGCCTAGGATTCAGGGATTTTCGGAAAAAAAACGCCTAAACGCACGTGGCTTTGCGTGGGAATTTCTCCGGTCCGCTATGCTCTACAGACCCAGTAAAAGTCTCAAGACACGGCAAATCTTCTAGTCTGCACTCAAAAAAAAATTTTTTGCTTGGGGGTACGTTTTTTTTGTGAGGGGCGTCATAAGTGGAGGACTTTTAGGCCCCTTGGCCCACTTTGCCTGGCCCTGGGTGCTACCCGTTAGGTGGTAGTATTTCGCTGAAGTCTTTACTGGAAACTAGGCTGCAATCCGAGTCTTTTGATACTTTGGATGACCTGCTGGAGTTTCAGGTTCAAAAGTTGTGATGTAAGTTGGTATAAATATTTGACTAATTAGCTAATTAACACTTTGGCGTCTGGGTGGTTTAGGCGATTTTCGCAAAAAAACAGCAGTTTTTGGTTGCCTTACCAATGCCCTAGCTCCTCCGCCGATTGCGCTAGAGAGCTGTTCAACGGCTCAAACGGATCGGCTAGTCTAGTAGATTGCACTCGAAAAATTTTTTTTGCCTGGGGGGTGCGGGTTTTTTGTGAGTGATGTCATAAGTGAAGTAGTTTTAGGGTCATTTTGGCTCATGTTGCCTGGCCTAGGGCCCAACCACTATGCCAAAGTGTTTCGCTAAAGTTTTCATTGGAAACTAGACTTGAGTCCGGGTCTTTTAAGCCTTTGATCGACTTTCTAACGTTTTTGGTTCAAAAATTATGATCTAAAATAAACAAATTAATTAATTAACTAATTAGCTAATTAGTCAAATATTTTTACTAACTTACATCACAACTTTTGAACTCGAAACCCAAGCAGGTCATCCAAAGTATCGAAAGACTCGGATTGTAGCCTAGTTTCCAGCAAAAACTTCAGCGAAATACTACCACCTAACGGTTGGCGCCCAGGGCCAGGCAAAGTGGGCCAAGGTGGCC
>Ga0210059_1008904_pt1 | contig 15754 bp, 11 predicted proteins | sample Ectturendosymbi2_FD_188042 | JGI IMG/M metagenome (GOLD analysis project Ga0210059, IMG submission 188042) | Ecteinascidia turbinata endosymbiont from Florida, USA - Sample 2 (SPAdes) (version 2) | ecosystem: Host-associated > Tunicates > Ascidians > Unclassified | place: Key West, Florida... | reverse complement strand
ACTAGGTAGGAGACCAGAACATGGGACCTTCACCAGGGCATCACCTCCTGTCCTTACACAGAAGGGCTGGTATTGTTTTGTAACGAACAAAACAATTAAAATTTTTCTGAGTCAAAACAAATTTATTGAAGCATGGCAACGACAAACACCTGGAATATTCAATTGGCTCACCAACATTTGTCGAGTGAAAATGCGTAGAACCTCTAAACCAGTGGTTTTCAACCAACTCTTTCATGCGGTGACCCATTTTGCAACCCGATTTCACCTAACGACCCCCTTCCGAAAATTTCCAGTCAGACATATGAAATGCAGTTGTGTTTGCACAATAGAAAATCACAATGACTATAAAATAACGTACAACATCACTGTATTGAACCAAGACTCATTTATTAAATTCATGCACATGGCAGCATCAGTGAGAGAGACCCATGCCATACACAAATCACTCCACAGCTCATTGAATGCCAGATTAAAAGATCCCTTAGCTGCCGCAATCAGATATCTAATTTACAAACATATCACATTCTTACGTCACAAAGTTATTTGTGCGTTGCCAAACGCAACAGTATTCTGTACTGTGGTGGTCATAATCACACTTAAAACAATTTTGAATGAAAAAGTAGGCTATCATTTTTGCCAGGTGATCCTATTATTGTGGCTACGACAAAAAGTAGTTCCATAAGAAATATAAAATAGAGAAGTAAATGTGAATATTTTTGTCAGAAGCTCTTGCATTCCCTAGAAAAAAAGCAAACGACCCCCAGGTTGAAAACCACTGTTCTAAACGCTGCCAACACTTGCAATGTCCACGCATTTCTTCATGGAATTTGTAAATAAGGCCACAGGTTTGAGGTTGTAAATTCCTAAGAGGAAAGTGAAATGAACATTTGCAGTATTTGGCCGTTTGCACAAATTTTCGGATGATTTTTATTATCTTGATATTTGGCAATGTGCCAGATATTTTTGCTGCATTATTCAAGAAGTTAGCTTTAATTACTATAAGAGGAACATGAGGTCTCGAGTCTCGGTCTCGAACTTCCAGGTCTCGGTCTCGGCTTTTATGACAAAGTCTCGGTCTCGTCTCGAAATTTGAGCCAGTCTCGGTCTCGGGGATTACGGTCTCGACTACATCACTGGTTGGAAAAGGAACAAGATCCCATTTTGGTCCAAAATTGTTATTCTCGGTAATCGTAAAGATAATTTAGTTACTGGATTTAAAGCAGGATCATAGTTACCTAATGGCTGGATTTTATGCAAGTGAATTTCCGTTTTAAAATAGAGTGGACATCTTAAAACAAAACGTCGTCTGGGTTTATACCAAATAATAGATAAAGAGTCATTGACCTTAAACGAAAAGTTACTATGTTTATTGGCATAAACCTTAATCGTAGTATTCGCTTTATTAATACGTCCATGATCTTGGGATCTTTTTCCGAGGGAGAAGAAGTGTGAGCTTTCTGAAAGTGTCGAATTTGTCTCTCCTCGCGGTCATATGAAGCGGCCGATATATGTTTCTTGATCGGAGATGGCTCTCGGGTTGATCTTTGATATGGGTGTTTTCTCTCGAGACCGAGACGACTTTCTGTCCTTACTAGGTTTGGACGTTTCCTTTGCTTCCTTCGGAACGTATATTTTCGCTTCTAATTTTCATATCTCCTCTTCAAGTTTTCGTTTGTCTTCTTTCCTTTTGTAGTACAGTTGTTCCAACTCTGTGTAGAGTTCAATACTCATTTTTCTTATACATCCTGTAACAAAAGAACATTGTTATACTCTTCTATAATATCTTTTCTTGGCTTCGATAATTGTTAATCAATCCTATCTGACGTCCTATTTTTATTGTTTTTCGTGAAAGGTTAAGTGTTGTTAATTGCAAATATTTTTCAATAAAATATCAAATGTTTATTCAAAAACCCGTTACTTATCCTTTTCCTAATTTTTATCATTAATAACACCATAATTTGGTGAGCTTCCTCAGGAGCTAAGCAGTGTGGTTTACCAAAACGTTTCATTAAGATAACGAGTGTCTGACCTTAACGTTCACCATTTATTCTGTTCCTTATTATGTCCTACCAAGTTTTACCCTTTCGATATACCTCTTCTACTATCTCCTTGTAAATTACTTTAATGGTTCTACATTTGACTGAGGGATTTCCATTGATGGTCCCCCGATCTTTTAGCAAGAAGATCTCTAAGCGTCACCAAAGAAATCTCCCCGCCTGGTCCCACGGTAGTGGCAAGTGACGAGTTCGCCAATGCCGCCAGACCATTTGCAGATCGGAAGATTTTTCTAGTATTTTTAGGGTCTCGCTTTCGTTGGAATTCTGATACCTTTGCGTATCTATTACCAGGGTAACCTTCTATCATTCTGCCAATTATCTATCTTATTCGAAAAGCGTATACGTACTACTGATGTTCCAGTCACATTTCCTATATAGTTATTTACGAAAATATTTACTAAAATGTTTGATCCTAAACGTTTAAGAAGTCGTTAGTCACCATGGAGCGAGTGTCTGTCCCATTTTCCTATTATAAAAAACGATAACACGGTGCTAAATAAGGACGAGGATAGTGAGGTCGGCAGAACACAGAAGAAGTGAGAACCCCAAATGCACAGCCCCAGTACAAGATTGCGAGAGATCCGAAAATCCTAGTGACTGTCTTAACTTTCGGCATCATAGGTATGATATCTACAGATATCATATGAATCGGAAAGTTGGAGTTTTAAACAATAGTACTTTACAGCCACGGGACATCACTGTCGTATCTCGGACTAAAGAGAATCTGTCACTTCTTCCCGCTCAACCACTCAGCATCCTCTTCATCTATTCACTCTTTTATCATATGTGATTACTAGTAAGGTGGGACCTCTTTTCATCCCTAACAAATATCGTATGTTATTTATTGATGCACTATAGTGTCTTTTGAGTGAATATAAGGTCAAAATCGTAAGTCTCCACTTGACTGTAGGAATCGAATCCTTACTCCTCTTCCATATGGTCCAGTTCCGAGGAAGATAAGATGATAAGGGCCAAACCCACTGTAATTTACGAGCAGAGAGTAAGTTTTAATTCCTTCTCCCACTTGAGATCGAGTATCCGACGAGCAAGGTACTCGTTTTGCATCATCGTCCAAAAACAATTATACCAATGGAAATTTCCAAAGCCAGAGGAGCGTGAGCTGATTAATAGTAATATGCGAATTCGAAATAATTTATGCACCTAGCTCACTCTATATGATCCTCGTCCGGAAATGCCTGAATATAATAACTAAATGATCGTATAAAAACTACTTCAAAATACCTCTTGACGTCACGGGACAGACACCGCTCCAGGCACTCCCATGAATCTTATTGTGACTTGTTCTTCTCAAAGGTAATGATTAGTGAGTGACTGGATCATCCTATTAACATTTTTTCTTAAGCAATAAATAAACGTCTAGTTACTTTATCATTCAATTATCATTTTTCTTGCACTTACTATGAAATGTGAATACATTTCCCTTTCTCTCTATATCAACGAGGACAGAGTTCCGACGGGTGTGTCAAGTGTTTTGGGTGTTTAGAAATGGGTTTCCCAAAATAAAAAATGGGCTGGCCGACATGTGCGATTGGCCAACCGAAGGTGAGTACTCTAGACAGGACAGCGTCTTGCGTCGCATCGAGATTTGCTGTGGTGAAGGTTTCAAAGGGTGCATTTAGTCATTAAGGTCGCCAGGTCAGACATACGTTACACTGCCACAACGGCTGACTATATATCTCGAAAACCAAAGTCAACTTAATTTTCCCCAAGGTATTCTGCAACATAAAAACAAAGACAAGCATAAGGACAATCATGTAACAAGGAATCTTGGTCCTGGTCAGAGTTTTCATAGACAGGGTTTCTAAAATGTCAAGTAATAGTTGTCAAATGGCAATAAATTCTTTTCAAACGAATTCATAACAAAAGCATTAACACTTATACCTAAGTTAGTACCAACAAGATATTTTTATTACTTGGAGACAGATGGTATTTAAAACTAGTCTAAGTCAAAAATAAAAATGAGCAACGGTTCAAGGATTTCAATCCAATTCTTGACCAAGGCTTTTTGCATTGACTAATTGCGTTTGTGAAGAAATGGACACATAGGAACCGAAACATGTCCAAGTTACTTCGACTTGAAATTCTAGGCGAGCGTGACGGAAAATGCAATAACTAAAAATATAATATGCTTTGTAGATTGAAAAGGTATGGGCGTGGTAGAGAATTGCCTAGAGAAACAGTAGTAAAATAACATTTTTCGAAAGTTGCAAAAATTCCATACTTCCCGAAACTAACAGTAGTAAAACGTCTTGACGTTAAGAAGGTTTGCCCTTCAAACAATGCCAAAATAAAAGTTACGCATAGTCCATATATAATATGGAATGCGTAAGGTGCTTCGACGTACTTATGTCTCATTAAAATATTAGTTACTTCAAAAATTAACACAAGGAATCTCACCAAATGGAAAATTACGGTCAATACGTACAAACGGCAATGTTGAAAGGTGCAAGGGTCCGAAGTAAAACATCATGAAAAAGCGGTCAGTGTGCCAGGAATAAATGTGAATAAAGGACGACAAGAAAATAAAACAACTCAACGGTCAACGAGAGAAAGTCCCTAAACCTGTGGTATCCGACTTACAGAGAGAAAAAACAAGAAAAAACGTGTTTTAAAACTTCTGGGTTCGATTTTCAGAGTCCCCAATAAGTAACAAGGAACAGCGAAAATCTTTCTGAATAGGATATTCATATAAGGTTTATATCGTAAATTCGAACAATAACTACGTAAAACGCTACTTTTGGCAAAAACGTGAAAGCGAAAAGGAACAAAGATTCCATTTAACTCAGAAGATATTGATTTGTCAACCTAATACCCACGCAAAGCTGATATGTTAGGTAAACAATTAGAAAAAATATGTGATTACCGAAGAGGTATCAAATGGCATAAGACAATTCCCAGGTTACACGACCCAAAGGACCGAAATCTCCCTAATTACGAAAAAGCGATGAATAGCCAAATCTGGCATCAATGCTCGAAAAGAGAGAATTAACAAAGGACACCCGGAATGGGGTCGCATGTAAGAAAATTACGCAAACCCCAAACATGAAATATGTTACTATAGGGAAAAGAAATGGAATAGCCGAAAATCACAAAATTTTCCTCAATAAGTTCACCAAAAGTGGGCTTCAAACAGAAACTACAGACAACAGAGGCATCCATGCATGCCCATGTCAACACAAAACATATAGCATTATCTAAACTTCAATCAAGCCCTCAAGGTTGACGTGTCGAAACAGTACTTTCAATGGATACCCATCAGTTACGAAGCTATAAAGTTTGAGAAAATGCTATAATTTGAGGAGAGTGAAATGTCCAATCAAGTTTTATTTGTTGGCATAGTACCTCCAGGTGGGATGAACATGACGATGCACGACAATGCAAATTAATAAAACTATAGTTGGCTCAAATAAAGAGGTTTGAACTGGGAGATAGCTAGGCTAAAATGCTTTTGTAAAATTGATATTGTGAAAAGTATAAAGAGGTAAGAATGGGACATTATCATGGCGTGCATCAGTCAGAAGACACCTTTCAATATAAGGTTGAGTGAGGGTCTAGGTTGTTATTCGTTTGAGGTTTGCTCCTGCAAGGTTGAATAAAGAAAGAATGTGTCAATATAATGGTTGGGTACGACATCCGTATAAAACATCCGGCGGGAAAATATAGTGATTAGATGAGTCTTTTTTATACCATTCTAAGAGATTGTAAACAACCCTTTATTATGTCAAAGAGTTAATGACTAGAATAATTCCCATGGAGTACGTGAAAAATGGTTATGTCAGGGATTTAATGTGGGCAAAAGCTATGTTTGGCTTCCGTCGATCTTGTTGTTTTCCAAGCCAACGGTAATCATCAGAATTCTAGTCTTCGAAAAATCTAAGGTGAGGTACTCCCCTTTGGTATGCTAAATCTCGATCAGAGTTTCCTCTTAATAGCAGGTGATGCAATGTTGCATCATCCGGGGAATTCCACCCGTATTGACTATATAAGCAGGGCTTTTAGGGTCGGACACGGCATTCGAAATTATTCATCAATGGACGGTGTTTAAATGCTGAAGCATGCAGCTATCATTGGCACTGGATATTGACGAAGTTCTTCGAAATGAAAGTATCCTAGCCTTTCAGGGTCGACGTCTTGATCCTATTTCTGCCATGCGACAAGCAGAGGACAGCTTCGACTACAGTGGAGCGTTACTTCCACCTGACAATGCGGTATTCCGTTTCGTGTGGTTTACTGGAAGAGAGCAGCGGTAACACAATCGAATCTACATTCGTTTCGAGTATCCGGTTCCGGATCCGCTTCGCGCCCACATTGCCTGGGTTCGATCGCGACTACCTGGAGACCTAGAATGCTCTGACGGCCGTTTTATTGAAACCGAACCTACCATCATCAAATTTTGCGACATGTGATTTTTCCTTTATCTTTGTGTGTGTTTTCTTTTCAAGCTAATTTCCTATTGTTTTCAAACTAATTTCCTGTTCTTTGTGTCAGATAAATTTCGTTGTTATTAAAATGCTTGGTTAGATTCTGTCTACTTCAAATCAGAAATTGGGCCTGGTATATGAGAGAAGAAACTCTTATGGTGACCGTAATCAAGCCACAAAAATTGAATGGATAATTAGATTGTATAGATATAATGTGGGTAATACGCGTCGTTTTGGATATTCTTAATACCGCCATAAGATCGTTTGATGTAATATGGGATTGTTGTCATTTAAAATGTATAACAGGACTTTAACCCTTATCTACAAATAGATTTGGGGTAATAACTACTGCGAGGTACAACATGCTGTAAATGTGTATGACATTTATCCTGAATAACGTCTCATAAGAAAGTCGCAATTAGTTGTCTGGTGCAAAAATATGAAAACTATGTAGTCAATTCTGTAAATCAAAAGAAAGATGTTCGCTAACCCGTAATTACCACTGCTTTGTTCGGTGCTAGGATAAATTTGCAAAGCAAAATGGATGGAGTAATAGAAGCAAACTAATACGATTGCATCATGCGATAAGATCTTGGGTATTTTTTGAAGTAATAACCAATGTTGACTTTACACACATAAGTCGTAAAGAAAACTTTTAGGTTTTATAGGCCAAATGTGAAAGCAGAATGGTATGCAATAGAAGGCGTCTGGCCATCGAAATTGATTTTTTAGGAAAATATAGGATGATTGCAAGACAAAACAGAAGCAAAGTAAAAAGAGTTCCATCCAGCTACGCGAAGATACAAAAACGAACTCCGTGTGAAATAACAAACAAGCAAATGACTTAGTAATCAATTCCCCACCCCAAGTCGAGACTACAAGTTGACATCTAAAAGAAACAATGAAAACTGAAGAGGTACTAGATACCTCTATACAAACCACATTGAGGGTATTTCCAAAATCATTCTCATCAACTGATAAAAATGATGAGATTGCAACAAATGCAGTTGTTTCAAGAATTGCGTCTCATGTAACAAGCATTCAAATCAATCAAAATCTGGAACTATCTTCAACCAGGAAAAGAGATAGAGTTAACCATTACTCAAGATTTTCTCAAAGGATTTCCATTGAAGAAAAACCGACACATTCATTGTTATAACTGCAAAGGATGAGGATATGCAATGAAAAACTGTCCATATTCTCCTAGAGTAATAATGAGAGAACGCCGTGAACTAACCACGGAATTAAAAATGCTTTTGCATCCGAAATTGGAATTAATGATTGTTCAAACTCCTTATGTCAATAATGTCATATGTTAGATAGCGTTATTATGTAAAAATGAAAGCAAGGTTTGGTATCGTGAGTTGTTCGCTCTGAAATTGTTGCAACAATTGCTCATTGTAACCACTACTATCCCACGAAAATTGTTTACTGTCACAGGAAAACAACGACCATGAATAGTGTATCAGATGCAAGACAAAAGAGGATGCTCTCCCCTTTCCATGAGCATATCCAAGTACGATAGTTAGAAGAATGAGGTAGGAATGGTTAGTAATGTTCAAAGCAAGCTGATAGTCGACGTGAAATTTTGGCAATAAATAATCTCACACTCTCTTTTAGGACGAATCTCAAGGTCCTGTGTACGAGGGCACATCGGAGCATGACCTCTTCCTTTGATTTTGCTAAATCGTGCAATAGGTATTGATTCTAAACGATTTCAATGAGTAGCCCATAATTATTAAAACCAAAAGATTCCCACCTATGATTTCATATTCATTAATACAGTACTCTGCTAACATTCCAATGTCTTAAAAGACTATGTCACGATCTCCCTTGACTATATAGTGTCTAAACCTTAGCTTAAAAATTTTCATCTTCACTGTATGCCCTACTGGCTAAATAAGGTATTTTGCGGGAAGGATTCTTTTTGGACTAACGATGAACAGACATTAAAAATAATATTTCCACTTCATATTCAGAAGGCTTTGTCTGATATACAAAAGGGACGGGTGTCAAACCCTAAATAGCAAAAGATACTGACTAAATTCGTGTCCCTTTCTGGGTCTACCACAACTGGGGCTTACTTCAGAAAAATGTCGATTTTGATAACAGCCTTCTCATGCACAGCAGGATCGTCCTTTTTATCCAACAGTTTGGTTGGATTTCGAGAAGCAGCTTTGGTCATGTTTTAGGCTGACAGCTGTCCAAATAGATGGTCTTAGCCGAACTAAGGATCACGTTATCCTCGACGGTTTTTCCTAGCACAGGTGCAATTAAAAGTGATTCAAGTATGTCTTTTATTCTCTTGTCTCTGTTCAGCCCACGGCTGGCTGTTTATATAGACAGAATTAAAACCACAAGGTCTCGTAGGTATTGTATGCACGGGTATAATTTTTATCCATTCAGCCGTTTGGTAACATACCGATGAAAGCATCAATAAAAGAAAATAAGGTCCACAGCAATCATAGTCAAAATTCAAGTCTGATTTGTGGTTAAGTTTGTGAAGAAATTTCCCTTAACTTCAAGACATATATCGGTGGGCGCTATGTGCTCCTTGTAGACATAACAGCATAATCATCGAGCGCTTCCAATTTTGTGCACTGGCGCATAGTACATCTCCGACAAACAAAAACTTGCTCTCATTGAATCAATGTCAAACGAAGTCCATCAATAGACGCATCTTCTTCCTCAGAAAAAGTCAAGACACATAGTTTTCTTCTTTCAACGAAGACATTAGTTGGAAAGTGTGATATAAGCAAAGCATTAACATCAACTTGAATTTCTTAGGTAATTTGCCAGAGGTTTCCAGAAGAATGGTACCTCTCTTCAGAAAGTTGTACAATTCAATACTAGAATAGCGGACCATACCGCCTTTGTGTTCAGGCTCTTTCAAAGGTTGAGACGCCACAATGAAATAACAGTCTACTGTCTCATGGTTAAAACCAGGTGATACTTTGAAACAATACCAAGGGTCATTTAGCTGGGGTCTTAACTCAGAGTGGTGTGTAAGATAACTGGTAATCTTTCGTTGTAGTTCTTCCTCGGTGGGCATCTTAAATCCTTTGAAAGCTGGGTAGTAAAACAGCTCAATTCTTCTTGCATTCATCTTCGATGAGACGATATATTTGGAGAAGGCACGCTTTTGTTTCAATTTCTATCACGCAAATTCTTCACACACCTTTTTAGAAACTTATTTATCTTTAAAACACAACTAAAATCCCTGTGCTATTTTTTTCTAGAGGGGAAAGAAAAATGACTAAAATTAGAAATTGAAACACACTTAAAAAAACATACTGTAATTCCGAATTTTAATCACGAAAGTTTATAGGAACGAAGGTTGACCCTATTTCTTTTACTCTATATCCCCCCTGAGGCATTGCAAAACTCTAGGTACTTATTAAAACGTAATTTTCACATTTTCATGAATTCAGTTGTAGTAATAACCCGAGGTGTCACCATCGTTCTCAAACGACTATGGACAACATTATCCACGATCCTTGCTTCCTAAATACTCAATGTAAGCATCATGGTCTTATAAAAGCAGTACCAACAGTAAAACATCACAGACGGATAGAAATAAAGTGTGCCCTGCGCATATCACGTTATTTTTCAGTGTCTTATCATTTACAAGTTTCTATTGGTTCTTCTAGTAATATTTGTAAAGCCACAACAGTGACCCACACCAAGCGAATCAATCGCAATTTATTGCGTAAGGAAACTAGTTTCGTGTGTTACACATCTTCAGTCCTGCACAAAAGTCGACATATGAAACAAAAAGAAAAAATTACGTACTGTTGCTAAGATCAAAACTCAAGATTACAAAATTTGTAGATTACAAAATTTGAGCGCAGTTGTAACTCCTCCACTAAACACAGCCACAACACTGTTCAACGAACACAGATCGCAACGGCCATTATAGGTCAGTCAGAAGTGCCTATAATGGCCGTTGCGATCTGTGTTCGTTGAACAGTGCTGTGGCTGTGTTTAGTGGAGGAGTTACAACTGTGCTCAAATTTTGTAATCTTGAGTTTTGATCTTAGCAACAGTACGTAATTTTTTCTTTTTGTTTCATATGTCGACTTTTGTGCAGGACTGAAGATGTGTAACACACGAAACTAGTTTCCTTACGCAATAAATTGCGATCGATTCGCTTGGTGTGGGTCACTGTTGTGGCTTTACAAATATTGCTGAATGATACGTACAAGCTGAATCATTGCAAGGAGATGGGAGCAAAACCAGGCAGGAGATTCCTCATACAGCCGGCTGCAAAGCTAGAGTTTGTAATTGTTGGTTCTTCTAGTATTATTGCTCAAAGCTGTTGGACTTATATACAAAACATAATCGAATACGTACTCAAGGTCCACTATTTTGCCAAGAATATCAATACATGAGTAGTGGCATGTAAAAACCGCATTATGCACTTATTTTCTGGGGAAACATATTGGTTTGTCTATTGTTCCACTGTAACAGAGGTATGCACAAATCAATTGTAACCATAAATTGTTTACAGCAGAAACCCATCACTTAAAGTTCAAACAATGTACATTTTATACCTTTTTCCTTATCTTGATTAACAATATAGCCACTTTTCGACTTTATGCACTAGTCCAATCTAAACCGCGTTGTGTTTACAAATTGATCAGGGTATAAATGTGCTCATAGGTGTCTGTCGTTATAGGAATATTTACTAAATATTCCCAAAACCAAATTACTTGCCAGCGATAGAATTTAATATTTATAAGTTCAAGCAATGGTCGATATTCTTGAAAAGAATCTCGAAATTTGCTGTACAGTTTTCGTTTGAAAACTGAAAACAACACTGGGTTATCATCCAGAACTTCTAATTCCAAATTTTTCTGCAAATGATCTTCCAGCACCTTTATAGGGCACTGATCTCAATCAAAATTCACACTTCTAATCACTTGTAAGGCATGGGCTAGTTTGCCAATCAATGAGCGTTCTTGTTCAAGGCCTAACACAACTGCTTGAGCTTCAGACTTCGTGCAACCAAAATCCTGCAAATAATTTTCAAACAGCGTCTTTAGGCTTGAGTCGACTAAATTATTTTCAACAACTTGATAAGCTCGATCTACATGGTCACTAAATAATGGCACAGGCGTCAACACAATAGATAGAGTCATTTCCGTGATTTCAGCCGCGCTTGCTCCTTCAATTATCAACTTTTCTATACAATTTTTCGTGGCGTTGGTTGTCATTTTAACTGTATAAGTCCTCAAATGATCTACACAAAAGTATTTTACAGCTAGTATTTACTCCATTGTTTGTTTTGTAACTAATAAATTTACTGTGCTTTACAATCAGTTTACACATTGATTAATATTTGCAACCACTCATAAGTGTTTTCATCTATCGGTGTATTTACAAGAAATTCCCAAAGCCACATAACTTGCCAATGAAAATTACGTGGGGTCACATACTGAAGAAGTGGACAATACCAGAAAAAGGAGCTCTGAAATTCTTTATACAGTTTCTGCTTGAATACTTTTAAAAAATAAAGAATTTTGTTCTGAAACATCTATCTTTGAACTTTTGGCCTGCAATTGATTCTGCAATCTCAGTATAGGACATTGAGGTTGATCAAAACGCACAGCTTTAATGACCTGCAATATACAGTCTATCTGGTCAAACAGCAGCTCATCCTCTTCTGGCTCAGTCGACAGACTCTCCCATTCGGCTTCCGTCACATCAATACATTCCAAAAAACTTGCAACCAGTTCTCCGCACTTGACCTTGTTGTTTCAATTTGGCTAGCACAGTTTCTTTCAAAACTTTGTGGACAGTCAGTATCCAATCAGACAGTCGGAATCAACACAACAACATCAGAAACATCAACACCTTTAACGATCAGGTTTTCTATACAATTTTCGGTAGCTTTCATTGACATATTAATTGTGACTGACTTAAATTACTTCAAAAAAAATTTTATTGTTTACTATGACACCCTCTAACAATGTTACTTTTATTTTAAAGTCCTGTCAGCACCAAGTTTCTTAATAGGTTAAAGCTTACAAATAAGGTTTACGGACACCAACGTTCTTATAGAATTCTTCTATCTGTTCAGGTGTTGGATGAAACTCTGATTGAATAAGTTCATGTTCTAGCAGACGCAGCATATCTGGACCTGCTTTATTTTGGCAATTTGTACTCGGTCCCTTCTGTGGCGGCCAGAAGATGGCGCCACATGTAAATAAATGGTCACCGCCAGATGGTGCCCATGAGTAACAAGTCACTGTGTTAGTCACCACAAGCGAATTATCGTAATTCTCTTATCCCTATATAATGATAGTGCAACTTAGTAGTAGTAGAGTGAACTCGTCGGGGGAGTTCTATTGCTGCTGGTTGCTTTCCTGTTAGTTAATGCCCCGAATTGCCATCTTTCACTTGTACTTGCCTCAGTAGTTCAAGGCGATGCAGTCACCTGCAACAAATGGCGCCCGATAAGGGACCTGGGAGAAAGGCCATAAGCCCCTCTCAGTAACACCCTCGGTTGAAGATCGTCTTGAACCAAAGGGTAAGGGTCGGTCTTGTAAATTGAGTGTTAAAGTGTGGATGACAAGTGATAGAACTTCAAGCTAATGGAGAGGGAAATGATGTGGCGGCAAGAAGATGGCGCCACATGTAAATAAATGGTCACCGCCAGATGGTGCCCATGAGTAACAAGTCACTGTGATAGTCACCACAAGCGAATTATCGCAATTATCTTATACCTATATAATGATAGTGCAACCTAGTAGTAGTGGAGTGAACTCGTCGAGAGAGCTCTATTGCTGCTGGTTGCTTTCCTGTTAGTTACTGCCCCGAATTGTTGTCTTTCTCTTGTGCTTGCCTCAGTAGTTCAAGGCGATGCAGTCACCTGCAACACTTCATAGTTGTTTCGTAATCGTATTCGTCGTTTGGTTGGAGGGTTAATATTGCTTTTCGCACCTGTTCATAAGTTTGATCATCAGTTGGCCTCTGCTTTATCATGATCCACATTGTATTGACTTGCCAAATGAAATGGGCCAGAACGAGAAGAGCTAACAAAGAGTGATATTGTTTTTTCAAACATCGGTATAACTGTTTGCGATAAATTTCAAATAACTCTGGGTTGGTCCTCAAATAATCGGAGTCTAAATCAATAGTTTTTAATGCTTCATTCAATACTACTTCTGGGTCTTGCATCCAATTACAGCACAGATCACGAAGAACATTAAGGAATTTTTCCTGCACATTGGTCATTTTTATCGTTTATTTACAACGTTATCTTTCAATCCTAAGCCTATTGAAAAGAACATAGGCAACTTATGAATGCAAGGCAACCATGATAAAAAGAAGAGGGTTGAAAGAACATTTGATATACATTCCTCACATAAATAAGCAATTTCAGGTCGTAGCTCAACTCGTAACCCAAACAGAAAATCATAAATGTCTAGTTAAACCAAGCATTTTGAGAAACACGTTATGTGATATCAATCCTATTAACTGCTTCACGTTGCAACACAGCTCCTAGCAATGTATAACATTCCTTTCTTAGTCTTCTATTAAACAATACCTCCCAAATGATGCCTAGTTGTCATTGAAAATAATCTTTATTCATCGTTCCTCTAAATTTGCGATATTCATGGAATTTATCTATTTGAAATTTTCCGCTAAGGCGCTTTTTAAGTTTATTAAACAATATAGGCTCTCCTTTAAAAACATCTAACTGTAATCCTACTACCTCCAATTATTCTTTTAATACAATAGTTGGGCTCCTCTTCCCTTTAAACCTTGTCTCCCAGTGTAGGGAGTATCCTATTTTCTTTTTCCTATTGTCTCAGATCCCTAGGAGAATTACTGATAGGGTCATTATCCTTTGAGGGTTTCGATCTGGCATTAACAACAGATTTCTCGACAGTCGTTCTAGACATAAGTCTTTTTCTAAACGGTGGTGTGGTTATGGCTCTTTTTATCTGCTCATACGTTTGTTCGTTCTTTGGCTTATCTTTCAACATATACCACATACTCTCTATTTGGCAGATAAAGTTTGATGGAACAATGAAATCTAGTAATCCGAAATATCGTTTGTTTAGTCTTCTATAGAGCCGTTTCCCAAATACCTCAAACAACCCAGGATCCTTTTTAAGATAGTCCGAGCTTAAACCAATAGTTTGTAATTTTTTATCTAACGCTACTGCTGGATTTTGAACCCAGTTAAAACGTAAAGATCGTATTGCCCTAAAACATCTATCATGTACCTCTGTTGACATTTTTACTTTTTATTCGCTACCTCGTATACCTATGCCAATCTGAAAAACAAAACAGAAATTCACAAACTTACCACTTGTTTCCATATTTATTATAAACTTTTCTAATGGATGTCTATTCTAGTGACTTTATACTCCAATGTTAGTCACGCTTATACTGTCTCTAATTTCAGCATACAGAACCATGTTCTGTCTAAGTTTCCTAGCTTCTGCGCTGACTCGCACCTTCCAGGGTATGGCAGGTTATTAGGTAAAGACACGAAAAGTTTTGAGTGGCTTCACTCTCTCCTCCAACAAAAGAAAAAGTCGAACATAGTGGCTCCATTTGGTAAGGTATATATATTGAAACTAGTCAAATTTAATTAGAACCGCTTAATTCTTTCTAGAAAAGAAGTCGAACTGAGGTAGTACCCTTTTAAGCTAGGCACTACCTCACTGGTGGCACCATTTTTTATGTGGCAGTTCCCTTCTTAAGAAGAGGAACAGCACACGTTTAGGACAACTCCGCGAGAGCACTGGTGAATTTGGCCGGAGTGCCCAAGGCACGCCCAAGTTAACAATTAAGAAACTTAGACCCGCCCGTTTTCGTTCGACTTCACGCTCAGTTTTGTTTTTAGACGAAAGTGTATTCACTCATGGTTTTATTGATCCAACGTTAAGCACTGCGACATTTATCTTTTAATACAAACAACAAGGGTTTACTATAACATGGTGTATTGATATACACATAGAGATTTATTACAAGTAACAGGGGTTAGTGCAAGTTTTATTTTTTCATAGAGGAGAGAGAAGCCCAAATTGTCAGCGGCATCATAGCCACTAAACCGAAAATCTCTTTTGTATAAGGTAGTCCATTGGTATGCCCACTCGGACTAAAGCCATCTTGGTATGCCCACTGCTGGATATTCTGCCTAAGTCAGCTTGGTATGCCCACTACTGGTTTAGGTGTTAAGCTTGGTATGTCCACTGCTCAACTGATTGAACCTAGCAAGGACACAGGTATATATAA
>Ga0210059_1008903_pt1 | contig 15755 bp, 8 predicted proteins | sample Ectturendosymbi2_FD_188042 | JGI IMG/M metagenome (GOLD analysis project Ga0210059, IMG submission 188042) | Ecteinascidia turbinata endosymbiont from Florida, USA - Sample 2 (SPAdes) (version 2) | ecosystem: Host-associated > Tunicates > Ascidians > Unclassified | place: Key West, Florida... | reverse complement strand
CAACTGAACTCTGTTTAGCATACATTAACCGATCGCCGAAGCTCACAGTGCCAAGTGCGCAACAGATATGCAAATTACAAAACAAAAATATGGTCAAATGCTGTACAGGCCAAGGTCCCAATAAAAATTGTCCGTTCAACACTCAGCTCCTCATGTTACAAAAGTTACCGAACAGAATAATGACATTGACGTGTTGCAGAAATAACTACACCTTTGCCGATGAAGACTTTAAAAAATTGTTTCACTCAAATAAAAATGTTGTGGTACAAAATCAGTTTGTTTCGAACATTTGCTTAGCGCTTTTGATATCACATGTTGGATATGTTCTCACCGACGATATGTAAACTCTGTTCTTTGCTATGTGTTCGTGTGTTTCTAAAGTTCTTATTAAAGCAAGGCAGTTTTTACGCACGACTTTTAAGTGAACCAAAACGCTATATCATTTTGTCATTTTTTGCAGTCACAGTCTGAATGCCTTCAAAGCATGAAAATTCCAAAGTAGGTTTCTGTATCGGTCGAACCAACACGCATGTTGTTTGGCATGCGGTAGTGCACTGACAACCGCTCGCCCTTGGCGAACTGGAAGGCTCCGGCAGAGTCAAGTGTTTCCAAACCTCTAGGTGTGAAGCCCTCTAATCTTCGCTTACGTGGACCTAATACATACTGACATTTCCTCCTTTCGCTTGACTTTATCAAAGACCGGCCATTTCTGAGAACTTCATGGGACAAGGTGCACCTAAACAAAGCAATACCACAATGATGTGTTTGTACACGGTTTAAACGTTGAAAGCGTGCTAGGCAAAGGTTTTCCCTTGCTCAAAGCAACTTGAAGTTGCTTCGGTTACCAGGCATGAAGTTATACGGCATTTTGCGTGGCAGAAAAGCATCTCCAACTACGTGATGCCACTACACGTTCTTGCACTGTGCAGTTAAGCTTGTGCTAAACTAGATCTTCGGATTATTTTTTGAATTGTTTTTACAGCAAGTTTTGACGTACTTTTATTCTATCAAATCCAGTCTAGGAGTATTCCAACTTCGATAGTAAAATGCTAAGAAAAGCGATGACGAGCCTACATGTTGCCAATTTTAGTGACCATTAGTTCGCAACTACGAACCGCAGGGTGTGGAAAATAGAAATCGACCATCAAGCTTTAAGTCAGCTTTGTTTTCAGTTTCTTCAAAACTTTGAAAAGGACATCGCGTTTTAAACACTTCAAAAATGGATAACTTAGCTTGCATGCAACACTGTGATTTTGTAGCGGTAATTCAACACCCTTGTCACTAGCAGAGTCGCACCATTTTTTAAAAACACGTCCCAAAGGTCTTTTTGTTGATGAACTAATCATCGATTTTACCAAAATCTGCAACATTGACATCAGCATATAAAATCCTTAAAATCATGGCATGTGGAAGCCTAGTGATTTTCGTCTTCGCCAACTATCCAGAAAGCAGTGCGGATGCAGGCAAACGTTCGCGCCCATGCAGTAACGTATCTCGATATATCGCAATTTGAGGCTGTCCATTACTCTCAGTCCTTGGTCTAGCTTACCGTAATATCGCATTTCAATAAACAGACATGCATCAAAGCTTGAAAAACCACCTTTGTGTAGTTAACAAAAGGCTGGAAGCAATACAGTTTTATCGCTGACATTTTACACGTTTGAAAATATTGATTAATAGAGAAATTTATGAAACTCACGAAAGCATAGAAATTTAAAAATCCTTATTCGTATCAGCCTGAAGGCTACAAAACGATCGCTTCAACTCAAAATAATTTCATTAACAAACGTGTTACTGACTTTTTTAATGAAACCCTTCAACACGTACTACAGTAAAACCAGAAACGTGTGAAACGAAGGTACTGGCCAGTGACATAGCTCCATAATACGTCTTCGAGGGTATTTGCATACATAGCAATAAATGACATGTACAATTGCAAAACGTTTTTGTGGTGTGGATTTCGAGGTACGTACATAAATGGCCAGTGGGTGCAGCCAAAAACGTTTTCAAAATTAATCCAGGTCCAGTCATTTTGAGACCTTTAAAGTTTCTTGAAACGTTTTGTAAAACCGTGTTAATTCTACCATAGCTGTCACAATTTCCAGACGTGACACTTCGCCAGCAGCATTGCATAAAACGCTTTCTACCAGTTTCCATTTCGTGAGCCAATATTGAAGGTTGAAGATGTGTATTTCTATAAAAACCAACTGATAGAAAATAAGTTTGTTGTCTGACCCGAAAAAATGTTTATGGAAAATATATGAAAATAATTGAATCGTTCTGCAGCAAAATAAAAAATTTTAATAAAACAAGAATTTTGTGTTTCAGCAAGTTTTACCTACGTTACTTATGTAGTCGACCTAAAGGGGATTTTTCATTTTTATACAAATTTCTCACCACTCCTCTTCGGCCTGTCCAAACGCGTAGAACGTTGTGTGGATATAAACGTTGTACAATCCTGCTTGTGGCACGACAAGTATCGCTGATCCATTTTGATACATCGATTCGTGACTCACATGAGCGAACTTCGCACCTCTTCTCCACTCCCAAGACCGCATTATGTACTTGTTATTACCTTCAAACCCCACATGGTTGTAAGATACTAACAAACTACTTACCCTGAACAAAGTATGTTTGTGTTTTTGCAACATAAAATAAATGCTTCTTTTACAAACCTAACGTTTCAATAGAGTGGTAAAATGTTTAAGTGGCTTAAAAAACGAAAAATAACATGTTTACTTTAAATGCACAAACAATAGCCATTATTATTTTTCTATTGATTAGCTTCATTTGAGCTCTTTAAATTGTTACAGCCTGGCAAAACAAAATGAAAAATTATTTAATTTCACAAAAGAATAGCTGGTAGTTTTTCTCGTTAATGAGATGCTCTCCGACTTGCAGTTTTATTGAGCCCTGTCAGTTCAGAGTCGGCTGGTGCTTTGGCGTCAAAAACAATTATATTTGTTCTGCTTTATAGGATTTTAAGGATAGAACTGGAGTAAGATTATACAATGCCCGCTTGTCCTTCTCTGTCCAGCCCTTTGACATTTCACCTACAAGGGTTCTGCAGATTTTTCAAAAACGCTACATGAGTTTCGGTGTCTTTGAGATATCTTAGTGCAAATGCAGTTTATCATTATTTCGAATTGTTGCCGAAAATAGAACTTTGGTTACCGCTTTTATGCTGAAAATATTTAGTAAGTTCATCGCGTGAAAGATGCAACTAAGTTTCAAAATAGCAGATCACAACCGTTGTCATCACACAAAAAGAGCAAATGTTTTCATTGTAAAACCGTTCTAAGAAACACTTTTCACTGTACATTTTGCACAGCGACGATAATCGTGTTTACTATTCACAGCAAACCTTCCAAAACGTCTAAGTATTTAAGCTAATATGAAAATTGATCCTGGTGAGAAGCAATTTAGTTTACATTTTCACCTATAATTCTTTCTATACACGATCATCTTCATGAAAGAAGTAAACTTATTAAGAATAAAACAACTGCCTGTGGAACATTATGGAGGTTCTTGGGGTAACTCAGAAACTTTTTTTCCCTTTTGTTTCTATACGCTATTCAAACCAGAACGCTTGACATTTTAACACAATATCTCGGTTTCAAAATAACATTACACATAAAACCACATATGTTTTCACAATTTTTTTGCATTAGAGTAGTTGAAAAATTCAAAACCTTTACTTAGGTTTAAAAAATAGTATCTGGTATACGTTGCTTGTCAATGAAATCGGACTAGACGACAATTTATTAGTTATCATAGGACTGTGCAAAATATGCAAGAAGCTGTCACTGGGAGTACCAAGATGCGAAACAAGAAAACGGGCCCAGTCTGTGCAGTAAAGTGATGGTTTTAAAATGTGCATTAGAAGTACAGTGCTGGATTTTGACATAAACTGGAGTTTGTGTTTATATTGTAGGGTGCTTTAAGTAGTAAGATTTAACGTAATCTGACTGTAGTTTTTTCCTATTTAAAACGTTTACTTTAGCCTGCCCCAAATAACCGTGTTCTTGAAAGACCTTAATATGTCAGGTGTTTTTACGGCAAATGTGACGATTTAATTAGTTTTATTGTTACCTTATAAAACAAAGTCACGCGACATTGCAATGAAGCAAAACAACTATGAGAAACGTTATCTTTGACGTCCGTAAAGATGAATAAATGTTTTGAATATAGTATGGAATTTTTTACTGTTTTTGATAAGAAATATGCCAACGCACTAAAAATCTTGGTGGCGCATCGCTAAGAACTTGCGGGTTAAAATGCTACTGACCTAAGTAAGCAGTGAAAGTGCCAACAAACATACACGACACTTCTTTGCATTCAAAGCTTGTTGGAACCAACTAAATAATTACGTTTCATGCAAACACCCACTCTCTCACCTTCTTTGTGAGGTGGACCGTCAGCCATCAAATGAGCATATGGTAGTCGTGGACTTAATACATATTGATTAATTTTTTGCCAGCGTTCGAGAAGCACCCCGTGATCTTTGTGCGATTGTCGCACTGCAGCAAAAATTGCAAATCAATTCAACAACAAGACATACATATATTGAAGCTTAAGTAAAGACAAGGGTAAAATTCCGAAAACGTTCTTTCACCCACAAAAAAACACTGGGTATTAGGTCTGCACCCTGTTACTGATTGAATAATTTTCCACAAGACAGAGGTAATTTTATAAAATTTTAAAACCAACTGACTTTTCAAGCTGAAAAGTTTCAGACAAATTTTAGAACAAATATGAATCCAGAATTTTAGCACATCATAAAACTGTGTCTCAGATTTTGTTCCAAGGATGTAATTTCTTATTTAAATAGTTCCACAAATATGCTGAACATTTGATTCCTTCGCGCTTAAACTTTTTTTTCTTTAAGATTTAACTCTTGGGAGGCAGGTTTTGCACAAGAAAAAATGAAAATTTTACATATTATTTTTGACGCTTTGGTACAAGATCTTGCTTGGAAAAGACTCGCAAATTTGTAGCTACGGTAAGAGTCATCAAAATTGTGGGCCATAAACGTTCCGTTTTCTCGTTTAACAAGCTTTCAAGGCAAATCCGCTTGACATCAACACTTTCTTCACTTGGCCAACGCGTTAGTTTCAACACCCAGCAAGGGAGACAAAGCCAATAGAGTAAAGCTATTGCTGATGTTGTCTAAAAGAAACATTGCAATGCCAAGCAGAATTGTAATATAACTGAGTAATACCTGTGTTTGCAAGAGATATGGCACGCTTTGGTACTTTCAGACAGAACCTTTCTGTACAAAGGACTCCAAGCACCAGATATAATTGAGAAAGTATTTTGGAAGAAAATTAAAAAACTTTTATAGTAACACATTCTGTAGCTACAGAGCGGTAACAGATTCTTTTTCTACGATGTTGTTTCAGATTATTTTCAACGTGAGCGGTAAGTTGTTTGATGTAACAGTTATTGTTTTTCAAAAAGAATAACATGACTTGTTTTATTTATTTAATTTTTGTGATTTCGCATAGTTCAACTTGACTACCAAGGTAACTTTGTTGAAAGCAACCACAGTTTCAAGATATATAAGATATATCAAAACAACTCTCTTAACTTTGTCAAACACCACTTTCCAGTCTTTACCCGTTTAAGAACCGCCAATGCCGCTAGCATCTTTTGAGACACATTTTTAGTTATAGAGTCAATCAAAACCTTATAAGAAGCGGGTTTTCGTGTATTTACCTTTAAAAAAACAGGTAAATCGGCATTTTAGATTTTTTCACAGGTCCGAAAAACGTCACTGGGTCCACTTCGTGACGTCACACTGCCACGAAAATTTTCAGATGCAAAGATACCTGTTTTTTAATCATAAAGTTTTAGAAATTCCGTACCTTATGATGTTTTCATTGACTCTGTTGAGCGATCGGTCGGAAAGTTTTGAACAAAATTGCCAAAGTGCCTTCTGCGGTCTAAAAATTAATGTACGGCTGAATCTTCACACAGCTCTTTAGTTCACAATGCAATGTTCTCGTAACGTATTTACTTTCATTTTCAAACGATTCGTCCACATCGTGGTTGAGCAGCACGTCTTCAACAATCTAAACAACAACATTAAATTAGTGAGCCACGAAAGGCGCATCGTGATCTGCTGACTGGTGAGGTTACCCGCCTGTAGCATAATAACAACATCAAGCTTTGTTTTGAGGTTATCAATAGCTTTCGTTAGAGAAACAAAATACAGTAAAAGCCCGCAAGACATGGCCACGTCTGACATAACACAGACGATGTTTTCGACACTCTTGTAAACGCTTCGATCTTTCAGCCGAAATGCAAACCTGGGGCTATGATCAGAGAAATCGAGGATTGATTAGTTTCAGGAAAGCTATACTTTTCTACTTACCTTGCCAATTTCACTTTCGGAAAAGTGTCTGGCTTCGGATCGAGATTCGCCAGGTTCAAAGTTGCAAGGTAACTGGCTACAATTGTATACAACAGTTATTTGTGAATGAAATCTCCTTTAGGCAAAGAAACTTTATGCATCATCAAAATCGGCCACAAAATGAGAAGTTACGCATTTAATACAATCAGAAACCTTCTGCAAACAATCATACGCACAAATGTGATTGTTTTTTCCAGCAGGTTTTCTGTTGTGTTGCAATGAGCAACTACAACTCTAATGTATTTACGGGAAACCGTAAGCTCATCTGCAAACAAAGACTTTAGCCAAGGCTGCCCAACCCGCGGCCCGCGAGCTTGTTTTAAGTAGCCCGCAATGTAATAAGTTCGTAGTAGACTTTCAGTATTTTTTATAGGCTCCAGTGTATTTGCCATCAAAGCACACCAAAATTATACCTGTTGTTTCTTTTATGAGCCTACCACCGAAAAACTTGTATAACAAGCGCTTCGAAAATATCTCAATTTTTTAGACATTGGTTTACATCCATACACGCTGGCAACACTGCGTGTAACTATAGGGCTCATTATCACCTCGTGTTATCGCATAAAACTTATCAAAATCAAAGGATCTGTTACGTCACAATAACTTATTGTTACGTCACAAACACGTTTGTGGCCCGCAATAAATTTCTTCATGTGAAAGTGGCCCTTAACACTAAAAAGGTTGGGCAGGCCTGCTTTAGCCCAAGCAATTTGATGAACCCGCAACGTGTTTTGCTGCTGTACCTTTGAACTGCATAAATAGCAAACCGTGCTGGAGGTGGTTGCCCTGGTGCGGGAAGGAATTGAAAACATTTCCGAAAATAAAAAAAACATGTTTTCAGCAAAAATGAATTCTGAATTCACGGAAATGATTTTTAATTCCGCAACTTTTTGTTTCATCAATTGCAGAGGAGGTTTGACAAAATCTTTTGGGAGTGACGATTTTTTAAGTAATCACTGCAGGCCACTACTATCAAGACCTCGTTCCCTATAGTGTTTCTGCTGAAATCCACGTTTTCCTTCATGAGACACATGAAAATCAAGAAGAAAATGAAAAAAGAACAGTGTAAACGAAGTAGTTAACGCCCTTTGAATCAAAATTTCATCCCTTAACTTTTAATCATACTTAGTGCACGAGGTTTCTGCAACAAAACATGCTTAGCAACTGTTAATTTTAAAAGGTTTCGCCCATTACTCAAAGTAACTCGGGCTGCAACTGTACAGGCACCATTTGTTGCAGAAAAACTCGTGAGTTGCCTACAAGTACTGTAATATGCGTAAAAATTTGTTCGTAGAGATGTTTACTTTGAGGTGCCTGAGACGAGTTTAGCCAGTTTCCACTCTGCCCTCTCTTACTTGCAATTCAGCACAGAAAAAGCGCCGCACTCACCTGCTGTTGCAATGGCTGCATTCCGACTTCTCTCTTCTGAGGCAGCACTCAACACAAGAAAGGTCACTCGGCACGACCATCCCCTGATTTTCTACTTCGTGACTAATTTCGTTTCCAAAGTGAACCAGAACCGGAATGATTATGACCGAATGCAAAGCAAGCACGAGTGAGAAAATTAAAAAGCGAAAGATTGGTAATACATCTTTGCTAACCATCTTTGGCTATGCAAAAGTCGACAGAAACAGAAAATCTTAGCTAGTTAATGCGAACACAACAAACTGCGCTGCAACGACACAAAACCATAGTTTGAGTCCTTGAAAAAAAGCCTGTTTCTGTGCAATGTTCAGCCACATCTTGTCAACATATAAAGGAAGGTAGACAAGCTTATTAAAGTTTTCATTCTCAATCTAAATACAACCCAGACTTAATAAAAAATGTGTCATCTTATCAGCTGATGAGCGCACTAAAACTGAAACATATCGCGGAAAAGCAGTTGCTTACTAGATCTTGGCACACTTTCATTGGAGCGATACAAGATCGTATTTTCTCAGTGTACCTGGCAAAGCATAAACAAGAAATAGTATTAACGATTCTTGTTAGAGGAGTAGTCATCCTGGAAACATTTGCAACTACTTTTCGCTGAGAAAAGTTAACAGTTGGCGAGACAATCTCTCACAGCAACACGTATCCTTCAAAAACAGGAACTGCGGCTTGGCAGAGCGTGACCGTGCACCGAAGCGTGACCGCGGCAGTTGAAGTGCTTCAAATGGAAGGCAAGCAAGTTACGTCATACGGGGTTTTCCGCAAGCGGAGCTACTGTTGTTTCTTTCTGTCACTGCTTTTTGTTTTCCATTCAAGCTCCGAAACGAAACCAAAGAGGTACACCCACATAACCTTCAAAAGTCGTAGCGTACATATACAAAAGTCACAGTGGATGGTTCCGCTTTTCAGGGAACTAAACAACGCTTTGCTTCCACGCACTGGGATATTTTGTACATTCAGCAAAGTCGAGGTTTTCAACGCTTTTAACATGAGGAGACCTATATAAAGCTCGGAATGGCAAAGCAATTTTAAGATCTACTCTATATCCAGGGCTACCATCCCGTTCTTATTTCTAAGATTTGTCCTTATTTTGAAGTACTATGTCTTGGAAAATACCACTGTCCTTATTTCTAAGAAATGTCCTTATTTGTGACTTGCGTTCTTATTTTTTCTTATTTGCTGTAGCGTAACAATTATAAATAAGTAATATCTACATACAGACCACCGTATTTCTATCTCATCGTAAGCATTTTGTATTCAAGGTTTCTGATGTAACAAAATTAAAAGTATTATAGTCTTGCAGCACAGAGACTTAACGCACTATCAGTGACGTAGCCAGCCCAAAAATTTGGGGGGGCAAAATGTTTGATTTTAGGCGAATAACACCATTTAGTTTGGAAAAACGCCACTCAAAGGGCAAAATGACCATATTTTCTAAAAATTGGGGGGAATCCCAAGGCCTTTTTTCCCCCCCTTCCCGGCTACGCCTATGCGCACTATAAGGCACTGTTAGCACTGTAAGCAGTCCAGGCTAGTTAGGATTCTTAAGAAAGCTGATTTTGCCGTGAAGGTTAAGCATTTATTATTTAATTGATTCAAGAAATAGGCAAGCGAAAAAAATGTTTTCCGTGACGATTACAAGAAGGAAGTCGAGAATAAGACATTGCTGAAGCAAATGGTTGCTGGAGATAAATACGCAAATATATGACCTGATGTAAGTCATGTAAACAGAAACAATTGTTTTATTTTAGGCAATAAAATCAAGTTTCCTCAACCGTCCTTATTTTTCGTTTTAAATCGATGGTAGCCCTTGTTGCGGCAGCCAGCCTTAGATGCGAACCGTGGAGGAGCTAGTCCGCCGAAAATTGGAGAAACGCACGCCTGACGAACTTTCGTCTAAACCTGACCCTTACAAACTCCGCGCACCACGGGGCTGTAGCAGTGTTGCAGTTTGGGCGGTTTTCCCGCACAATTGGGCTGGTTTTTTCGTTGCGTTGCGGGAAATTTTTTCCTGTTGCGGGTTGCGGGTATTTGGGCTGTTTTTGCAAAATATTTTTCTATCAAAGAATATAGTTTATGTCGCTTTTGCTGAGGTAATGAGATTTGTTTTGACTGGAAACATTGTGATCGCCGTTTTTTTAGTTCGGTTCCGTTCTCTTGATGTAAGAACCAACAGATCAAGCCTCGACTCGAGATCACGTGACTGTTTGTGTGTGATCGCATGGGCAATAGTGTTGATCCTATTCTGACTTAAGTTTGTGGGCTATGGCATGGTTTGCTGTGGTTGCATCATACAGTCCATTACTGTGGTTGGTAATCGATACGACGAGTAAAGCTTACACGCATGCAAGAAGCAGTCACAATGGTCAATTGCCACAGGAAAAACAGCCACAGCACAACTCGCTATGTTCGTTTGTGCGGAGAGAGTGACGGTATTACTATAGCCTATGCTTTAACGCCAGCCAGTTAAAAACCATTGACCTGAAGCTGTTTTGGGTAAACGGGCCCATTAAACAAGTGATGTACTTATTGCTAAAATGAGAAAAAGATCTCAAGTTGAACGGTTGGATACAAAAAACATTTACAGACAAAAAAATTTATTTCAAATACGGCTGATGTGAAAAAAGAGCACATTACAATAACTTGAATTTTAAAGAATCATTTTGCAACTGCTAAACGCATTAAAAGTGCGGCTCCATTTTCATCTATGCGTAGTCGGTTTGATGCTGGCTAGCCTATACCAGGGTCGAAATAGCCTATGTGATACGGTAATTCTGCAGATTTATCCTACAAATCGCTGCGCATATTGCTTGACATTCTAGTTCTACTGTAGTATGAATGATGCATACCTACATCACCTTAAAGAATTACTAGGTAGTATATCAGCTCAAACATATTCTATCGTAGTTTGACGAATCGAAGCTGCATTTTCAAATTGCAAAAGATAAACAAAACAGGAAGCGTTCTCTTTATTCCCTAAAACACATGCTTGATATACTATAGTATGCACGTGGGTTTGCTGTTAGCATTTTATTTCGACTGCAATGTGTGGTGTTATTAATGACAGTTTGATTGTCGTTGCACTGTTACTAGCTGTTGTTATGTTGTATCTTTGAGGTTTCTTTGTGAGAAAGATCTGTACGGTGTTGCACAAAGATTGCAACTGCAACAAGTAATGGTGGTTACTTTCACTGCAAACTGCTAGTTTTATCGCAAATTTTGGGCTGTAAATTGGGTTGGTTTGGAGTTATTTGGGATGATTTTGGGCTTGTTTTATGAGGGCATTGGGCTGTTTTGTTAACCAGCATCTGGGAACAGTGGGCTGTAGTCTCTTATTCCTTACAGCAATCGCAAACGGAGGGCAGGCAGGGCAAACTTTGTTTTCACAAAATCCAACACGCATCAAACTTCAACGGCGACTGATCGTCAAACGCGGTTTCTGAAACACAGCAGAAACAAAGTAAAAGCATTCTACCAGCGCAACTAATACTACCAAGACAAACTTCGTCAGATTAGCTGAAAGTGCGACAAGCAATAAACAAACAGACAAACGACTGCGACTATTTACATAGATCAACTCGCATTAGCACATGACTGTAGTTCAACTAACTGCGCTGAACTGCGATGAGAACGGCTCTCGTAATTAAGCAGACGTGCTAGAATGACAATTAAAGCAGTGAGCGCGCGATGCGAGCCAGGCACTTGGCTGCGACTATGTCAATGAATAGACACGACTCGAAGACACAACAGCTAACTTGCACTAAGCTTCACTGTGCTAACACTTAAACATGAACAAAACAAGTTTACGTACCAAGTGGTGTGATCACCACGGCTCAGACATTTGGTCTTTGTAATCGGAAAACGTGCTGTTGCGGTCGGCAGAAGCTTGGTCTATTTTACGCAAAGCCGAAATCGTTACTAAAGGTCTAGATACCGACCTGCATTTTATCGTGCTAAGCGCGGCACAAACAGAAAAACAACTTTCTTTGTTACGGCTGCTGTTCGAGACTGCAAAGCAGACGAAGGTCTGTCACAACATCCTGTTCGCAGACGCAAAACGGCGACATAGGAGAAATAAACAGTTACTCAACTCAACGTTAGTCCCTAACGACCCACGCCAGGGAATTACAAAGACAAAAAGGTTGCTACTGTGAGAGTGTCAGTGCAATCCATCAAGGCAGTCCATTAATATTAGACTTTAAGGCGGCGTTCAAAGAGTGAATCACACTCTTTGGACGTAGAGAGTTGCACGTATTAAAATATTGATCACCGGATGCGCAGCTTGAAGCGGTTAAACAAAGATTAAGACATTTGGTCGCTGCGCGCCGTAACAGCCCTGTCTATATCTCTTCCCTGAGACCATTCATTCGACATTCAAATTCGTTTCTCCCCAAAACGAAAACTTCCTCGCCACTTGCAGTTGGCTTCGAAATACAAACGGTTCATGCTAGTAAAAATAGCACTTTCATAGGCGGATCCAGGATTTTTTTAAGGGGGGCTCAAGGACAAGTTCATCCGGATATGTACTCACTGCATAGCAGTGAAGGCCCAACTGTTTAGGTAACTTTCCTTAACAAACACGGTTAATAGCCATTCACATTTTGGCTAAATTGCATTCTTACCATTACCCAGGCTTACTGGGACGTTTACGGAGCAGAAGCGGCCTTCAAAACAATTTAGAAATTATTCTCAAACTTCTCTAACCTTAATAAAGCATCTTGTTGAATGTCCGAAAAGTTTTATTATTAGCAAAACAAACACAGGTCCACGCGGAAAAAAGTGTGGGGGAGGCATAGAAGCGACACAAAACTACACGAATGAACCTGAAATGCCGCTAGTAACCCTTGTTGGCAGTCTGTGCAAGACCCATGCCATATTGTGTTCAAAAATTGCAGGTGTTCATGACGTTCGGACTTGAAAATTTGTTTGTTTTCGGAAAATTTTCCGATTTTCATTGCATAACACCAGAGACGTAGCGAGCAGGGCAAGGGGGCACAAATCCCCGGGCGCCGAATCACTGCGGGGGGGCCAAAAGTCCCAACAATGTCATAAGTACTTTTTTCAAAACAGCACATTTGCTTCAGAAAGACCTCAGGTTCGAACATGGGTGCGGCAAACTTGTTTCTTGCCCCAGGCGCCATCTAACCTCGTTACGCCCCTGCAGAATGCACATCACGATTGTCTAGTCAAAATGACGAAATTTGTTCACAAAAATACCTGCCCATCAGTGTCAAACCATCAATCACAAATATTTAAAACAAAATGCTATTGATTATCGAAGTCATTTGACCATAGAAAAGAACATGAAGGTCAAAAGGTATATTATTTCGAAAACAAGCACAACTTTCCCTCCCCCCCAAAAAAAGCTGGGGTACGCGTAGAGACAAACATACCAAAAATCTCGAAAGCAATAATTATGCTAGTGCTTTGCCCTAGGGCCTAGCAGGTGTCCTAGAGGGTTATTGCATCACAAGGGCACTGAACATGATCAGATAATATTTTTCCACGTCACAGCGGTAAACGTGAAGTTTGCAGTCGAGTCATTGACCAAATTCTCATTCATTCAATTTTTTGTACGATACGCGACTTTATCGCGGTAATGCAACTTTAGAAATACTGTACAGTAAGATGGAAAAAAAATATTAGAGACAGCACAATATTGGTCGATAAAAAGCATCTGATTTCGTGCTGAGCTGACTTTTGTCCAAAAATTGCTGTTGGCAGGCAGGGATGCATTGCTAAAAAAAGAGGTGTGGGAACCAAACACAAAGGAAGATTGATTCTCCTACAAGAATTTCCACACTGGATCTTCCTGTTTCAATTTAACGCTACGGTGCTATACACGAGATAACTTGTCGTTTATTCATTTATGCTGCTCCGGGCACTACGCGTAGAAATTGAAATGAAAAATCTAAATCTTCAAGTAACGTTACTAGTGCAAAAAGCTGTGTGAACGTCGTTCCCACCCCACTATACCCCTACTGGTAGGTCTGATGCTAATCAGTAGTCTCTTTTAATATAGCCTACAGCTAATCTACCGCGCTTCACTGTAAGCCTACCTGACATGTAGGCTGCCTTTTACGGTTATGTTTGCTGTTTTGGAATTTACGCTGTAACTGAGCGCTCTAATCTAGCCTGAGCCTGTAGTTAACTGCATTGTAAAATCGTTGTAGCGTAATTTTAATGCCTTCGCTACTACGGTAATAACATGAGCTGCACCCATTCATGAAAGCTTGTAGGAAACAATAGTATGATCTGCAGGTTATTCAACTTTTGTCTGCTCAGTCACGCCGCCACGCGGTTGGGCTTTGGTGGGCTAAGCCCCCCAAACAAAGCTCCAAGCCTCCCAAATTGAAACGTGAAACACTATGAATCAGTGGAGTTTTTGTTAATTTTTACAATATCAAGCCCCCCGCACAAACGCAAAGCTCCCCTATTGAAAACTTTCTGGCGACGGTTCTGAGTCTGCTGCTTATTTATCTTTTGTCCACAAGAAGCCCAATCTTACCCAAATGAAACAAGAGTTTAAATACTTTCGTGCGCAGTGGCAATGCCAGCCGAAAATTTTGGATGGGTCAAAATGTTTGATTTTAGGCGAGCAACAGTATTTTGTTTGAGATACTTCCTCTTAAAGCACAAAATGACTAGATATTCTTAAAAAATTGGAAGGGCCATAGCCCCCTGCCCCCTGGCTACGCCTACGTACGTGCTGTTTATATAACGTATATGCAATGGAATACGTCATGTAAACGCTTACTTACTAAATATAACATTCCCAGGTCAACAGTATCCCCGCAATTGAACCGGACCAATGCTGGCCGGACATATTGCGAAACTGGCTAACGTCAGCTTTGATGTGGCAATACACCGACTGCCAATACTCGAATGACGTGACCTGCCTGACAGTTGCCTCGGCACTGGCAGCAGGTGAAGTCCCGGCATTCGGGTATAATCGGTGAGTTAGGATAAGTACCAAACAAAAATAATGCTTTTTTGTTTGTTTCTGGTGAAGTTTGTCTGCATCGAGCGACTTTGAACAGGGCGGACCTAAAGAGTGAATTATGGAACTTCCTGCTCTCGTTATGCATTTCAAATAAAAACTGCCAAATCTGAAGCAGAAATTTAAGAAAATATTTTAGCAACGTTGTTTGTGTTTTAGTTGATCCTAGTACTGACTGCAGTATTTTTTAGAAAACACGCCAAGACGATACGTAAGTGGTTGCTTGTGTATAATGGGGTAAGCCATGCACTTTTCAAATTAGCGTTTCCTAGCTCGTGATTGTTTCTGGTATAGAGTACTGATATTTAACTGTCACAAATGGTCGACAATGAAGAAGCGTCTTACACTCTGTTACCAGGTTATTTTTCAGCTTCATACTTGTAGGAATAAATGTTTGGTGCTTGTAAACCATTTGCATTATGAATTGGCATCCCAGGGCTTGTGAATATTCACTGTGTTCGTTAACTTGCTTGTATCGAAAGTTTTTTTATGTATGTTCTGAATGGACTGAATCGTAATTGGCCATGTTTCTGTGCGCGTAATGAGAGCTGGTCCTCCTACTGCGATACTTAACCCTGGAACCCTAACATCCGGTTTTTGTCACACTAACGTCGGGTGTGCATGACCCGGTTTTCAAAAGTAAAAAAATATACTTTCCTTCAACTGCAGTTTATCACAAAAGCTACACTGAAAATACAAGTCTCACTGAGCAGTTTGAGCACTAACAAAGTTACTTTACTCTAATATCATACGATTTTTGATGAAAAGTAAGTAGACCGAATATAGCGAAGGTATCATACATGCCTGAATTGAATTACTCATAAAAGCAAAAATTATGGGTGTGAACAACTTCTCCTTTTGAATACTGCTAACAAGAACGTATGCTGAGTGAGTTTCAGCTTTTTACAT
>Ga0210059_1008902_pt1 | contig 15755 bp, 15 predicted proteins | sample Ectturendosymbi2_FD_188042 | JGI IMG/M metagenome (GOLD analysis project Ga0210059, IMG submission 188042) | Ecteinascidia turbinata endosymbiont from Florida, USA - Sample 2 (SPAdes) (version 2) | ecosystem: Host-associated > Tunicates > Ascidians > Unclassified | place: Key West, Florida... | reverse complement strand
CCCCTGCGTAACTGTGTTGATCATCTAGCAGCTCCTTCCCACATATATGCACCACCACGAGTTGAAACTGGACAGTAACAAAGCTAATTTAACTGCTGAGGGGCATCGACTCGACAACCTTCCGGTTACTTCAATGCCCTGGCGTCCTTGCACTGATTTGTGTTTTTTTCTAGCTGAATATTAATTATCGCCAAATAAAATCAACTCAACTCAACTCAGTTGAACGCCGGGACACAGTCACCTGAAACTTCGTCTTCAACGTGGATTTCGTAGTTACGATTCACATTTTGCCTTCATTGTCAAACAAGGAGGCGGGCACAGGTGGATGTTCATGATAGAAACGTTTTCATCATAATGTCTCTGGATTGATGCAACCCTATAACACCCGCGAGTAGATGAGATTCGTGTCATGCACATTATTATTCCCAAACTTTGCTACCTTTCTCTTCACTGCCATGGTCAATACCAACTTGGATAAAAGAGTATATCCGTCGGGCCAGTTCTTTTCAAATGACACAAGCTGTCCATTTCCATTATCCACTGCGTCATATGCGTTCACCATTTCAGGTGAAATCAGACCAGTAACAACATTGACTAAATCAGCGGGATGACATGGATCCAGGGGAGCGATGCAAGTCAGATGTTTTCGTATCTTATCCCTATCTTTTGCGTCCGAAGTGATGCGTGATGGCTTCTGTTTTTCATGACTCGTCACCTCCCTCTCTCCACTGTGATCCGACATGTTTGCGATATCTTCAACGATCCTGCTGCAGCTGTCCATACCGTATGCCCATCGTTTCATGGTTTCGGGCTTCAGGGTTATGCTTATGATTTCGTTTGGGCCAATTCCGTAACGCATGAATATTGTCTCTATCCAGATGTCAGACTCCAAGAAAAACCAAGCCATGAACATGACAACCGAGATCCACCAACCTTTCGGCTATTATACACTTGCTGTTATACACCACTTGTTAAAACAAACGTTAATATGGAAGAATCTTGAGACATGCTTTGTTGAATTTCTTGAAGTAATCAAAAGTTCGCCAAATGTCAATCTGCACAAGCTTGTCATAATTAGGGAGCAGGTTAACAACTTGACTTTCCATCCATCATAATGTGCTTGCTAAACATTTGCAGTGAGAAGACAATGTGAGCAGGGTGAGCAGTCACCACAAACAACAGATTGCACAAACGTTGGTTAAAACTGAAAAAGGTGGTGGCAGATCATGGGCGTCGGAAAGGGGGCAGGGGGCACCTGGTTTTTGAAATTTTTAGAAAAAATGGTTGTGTTCTTTGTTTCGAGTGGGAAAAAACAAATTCCACCACTTTTCGCCCCCTTACAAATTTTTTGGAAAAATCCCCTAGTGTCCCCCTGGAAAAAAAACTTCCGAGGCCCATGTGGTAGATGGTACTGTTCCATAAATATAAAGGAAATTATAATGTACCATTATTTTCAGTAATTCACTCGCCCGTTGGTGGAAGGGTTGTGTGAACGAGAGATTTTGATGGTCAATCTTCTCACAAAGCTGAAACGTTGAAGGGCGGAAGCAGTGTTGCCAAATGGTATATATATACCAAAATTATTTGGTATATTTTCAATGTGTTTGGTATATAAACTTTTGATTTGGTATGAAAATTTTGGTAGACCTATATTTTTGGTATATTTTGGTCGGAGAGTTGATTTGTGTTTTCAAACAAAATTATTCGTCATAGGGCAGAAAACACAGTGGTGTTGAAAGTTTGAAACTATATAGTGTCAGACAATGGTTTTGTTTAATATGAGAATAAGCGTGCACTTTTGGTGAACAGAGAATGAGACTGGAAGAGAGCCGAGAAGCTCTGAAAAATCTGAACTTAGCTCTAGGTATGTGCTTTTGGTCAGCTAATGGCATGCAAAGTTTGGTAAACTGCTTATGAGAATGCAAGAAGATTTAGACAAAAGTGGCTGATAGGGTTTGGATGGCTTGCAATGCAGGATTCTGTTGGTACTTTGTTTTTATCCCTCTTGCAAACTGTACAAAAAGAAAATTTCAAACCGCAAAGTAGCTATATATTATCATACTTATACAGTAATACGGTGGGCCACCAAACAAATGAAAATTCAGTTGCAGGTGGTGGGAGGATGAATTTTGCTGTGGTTAATATATCTGTCACTGCTGAAGTTGCGAAAGTAGAAATTGATCATGATGCCACTGCCCAAGAACAACTGTTGATCATCTAAGTCAGCTATGTCCAATCCAAATGGCTTGCTTGATCAAAACTTATGTCACTATTTTAACCTGGGCCGCACATTGGTATGTTCATAGCCTAGATTTGGTATATCCGTTGTATGAAAGAGTTGGCAACATTGAGCGGAAGGCGGCACAGGACGCCCAGCTCCGAGAAATGCCGTGCCGTGAACAATTCTTGGTTGTGACCTTTCATTTCATCGTCGTTGAGAACCATCGTTGTGAAAATTGTTGAATATATAAAAAAACTTCAATGCAGTACTTCTGATAAGCAGGAGTGCCTTCTTGAACAACGGTTAAAATCATTAAAATTATTAGACGACGTTGCCTCCTTGTAGGCTTACTTTTAAATCTTACACTCGTCATGACAAGTATACACGTTTATGTTCCTAGTCCTACAGTAGCTGCTGATTTAGTCCTACAAGTGTAACAGACGTTTCAACCCACCGGTGCTAAATTCGCTTCCCAACTCTAGACCTTTTTCGGCTATTGACACCAATTTCACACTGGCTGAAGATTGTGTAATCTTTACCAATTAAACTGGAGCACTACATACATCTTTGCAAAGTTCGAAGAACGAATTTGATTGTTTAACGAGGTTTTTTTAAGGCGTTTTAGGGACCCGATTCGGGTCCTTAGAATTTCAATTCGGGTCCTTAAAATCAGAGAAAATCGGGTCCCTAGAATCAGAGAAATCGGGTCCCTACAAATCCAAACCGGGTTCGTAACATTTTCCTTAAAAGAAAACCTGGTTTAACCAAGATCATGACACCTTGCTGTGATACTCGTGTGGGCACCCTGCAAGTACCGAGAACTCATACACAATCTATCAGTCGACAGCACTCCTGTGAAGTGAGGTCTGAATTTGGATTGTGCACAAGCCAATTTTTTGTAATGTGGACCAAGATTCACAAATATTTTGCCAGATTAGGCATGATTTATTTGTTCTCGGGAAAGTCATGGTCTTTTACTTTTCGTGCAGAGAATACCTACAACAATCGCGACGTTTTTCGGATCTCAACATCTGTAAGTTTGCCGCACCTTGTCATTCAAAAACCGGCCAAGCCCTTACACGACCTTTCATTGCTATCCATGCTATCCGGATTTTCCAGTAGGATTTTCGCACCTCCAGTGAAACTTGGTGAGGCTATTTGTACCGCCACAGTTAAGAAACCCCGAGTCAATGTGTGGTAGGTTGCGCAGTAAAGAATCAAGCAATTTATCCGTACCCACACAATGTGATGGCATTTGTGCAACTGCAGTACTAACCAACCACAAATTATACCTATTCCAAACATTTGAATAGTGCGTGTTCCTTCCGTAGTTTGGGCATGCATGCTTTTCGAGCCCAGCAAGAACACTCTTGTGCCGGCTTCCGCCTCAATGCCTGGCCTGCTCGTTCCATGCTTTGTTTACATCGTGACATTTGCGTTCAGAAGCCATCCGTTACGGGCTTGCCAGAAGATTCTCGAAAGGATTAGTTTCTTGTTACATCCGCAAATAGTACTGAAACATTTTTGTGGAGGGCATTCGTTTGTAATCTAAAGATGTTTAAACAAATTATTTTAGTTATAAAAACGAACTGAAAAAAATGGTATTAAATAACTGTGTTGTCTCTGAAATGTTATGCATGAAGTTGTAAAGTTTTAGGTCGGATGAATATATCTAGAATGTGCGGCGCGGGTATTTAACGGGTATTCACCACGGCCCACGTGGTTTGAAAAAAGAAAGCCTGACGTTCGACATCGGGCACATGGCAGCGGTGAGTTCGCACTCACAGTTCCACTCTACTTTGGTGGTTGTCGGTTGAAGCTGTGATTGTTGTTAAATGCTGCTTCTACTAAACGTTGATGCCTGGTGCTGGTAGATACGCTAAGACAGTATCTTTGTATGATGATTAACTGATACTGCAATGCTAAGATGAAGTTCTAATTTTGCAGGGTGCGTGCGTTCTGAAAGTTTTAGAAACATTAGCGATTAGTAGTAGTGAACTGAATTGTTTGGATCTTCATTTCACCTCATTTGGCTGAAAATAAATTTCGACTAATTGCAAGGTAAGCAAAAAGTCTCTCATAGCTTAATGCAACGCAATGCTCAGTGCTGTATTAATCCTAAAATGCATTCTTGCTGCTAGGTTATGCTTGTAAGTTATTGCCTTGAACTGAAGCAGTTGGCCCCACTGCACCATCCATGTTTCACAATTAGTCTTAACTCTAGTGAAAGAAACTGTTAAAACAGTGGCTAATCTCTCCGTGTGCTAGCCTAGTGCTTGTGTCTGGGTTAAATGCTGAATATTCATATAGTTAACATTGATTTTGATTTTTTTTCCAGATGCCGGATATAGCAGATGAAAATGAAACCGAGGAATTTGTGTTTCAAGCAGAAATCGCGCAGTTGATGAGTCTGATCATTAACACCTTCTACAGCAACAAGGAAATCTTTCTCAGAGAATTGATCTCCAACGCTTCAGATGTAAGCGAATCTAGAGCAGATTCGGCTGCAGGCTTAACGATGTGATAATCTGACTTGGGCTAAGGTTTTTAACTTGACCTACGAATGTAGACTTAACTTCCCGTGTTTCCATGTGTACAACTGGGATTTTCTGTGTTCCTGCTTCAAATGACTTAGTCACTAGTGGTATAGTAAGCATTACTGTACGGTATGATCTAAATTAGCGAAAAGTTGCAATAAATGATGGCATGAAAAAGTCTTCATTTATTGTTAAAGAATGTATGGGAACCCTGATTACGAAAATCGCTTATTTTTGTCTAGCGGTTGTAGGCTACCTTGGCTTAATATGTGATGCAATCATTTGAATGACAAGTTACTTATACAACCAGATTGCTTTGTCATGCAATGTATCATACTCAACTGAGCAAGAACTAGCTCGACTTGTCAACATTTGAAAGACTTGTGGGTGCGATCTGTGTTTGGCCCTGGGTGATGACCTGATCTATTAATAATTACATAATCGGAAGTCGTCCCAATTTTTCATTCGGCCAAAATTACATTTGGTTGCAAATCAAAACACATGGTGAAGAATCTCCAGATCCTCAAGTGTAATTAGACTGTATTTAACTAATACAAATATTATCTTTTCAGGCTCTTGACAAAATCCGTTACAAAAGCTTAACAGATCCGGCTGTACTTGAATGTGAAAAAGAAATGAAAATTGAAATTATTCCTGACAAAGACAATAACACTTTATCCATAATTGACACTGGTATTGGAATGACCAAGGCTGACCTAATCAATAACCTGGGTACCATTGCCAGATCAGGAACTAAAGCATTTATGGAAGCTCTGCAGGTGGGTGCGATGATTGCTTTCTAATTAAGCAAAATAGTTTTCAGAGATAACATCATAATTCAATGTTTATCCAGTCTGGAGCCGACATTTCTATGATTGGCCAATTCGGTGTTGGCTTCTACTCCGCTTTCTTGATAGCCGATAAAGTCGCTGTGGTCTCCAAGAATAATGACGACGAGCAGTACAGATGGGAGTCATCTGCTGGTGGCTCATTCAAGGTCACTCGTGACAATTGTGACATAGGTCGCGGAACGAAAATTACTCTCTTCCTCAAAGTAAGTTGTTAGAATTTTAACCGCTGGAGCAATTTTGATTTAGCTTACGAGCTGTGTACCAGCAAAAATAGTTGGTGACCGTTAGTTTACTGCATTTACGTAATGTGCCTGCCTCTTAGCATGGTATCAAATTGTATTAACAAAACAGTTTGTGTGCAGCAATTCCCGCTGAAATTTAATTGAGTCTCGGTTTATTGATCCATGCTTTCATGAAATATTACCACAGCACGCAAATTCGTTTGTATTTCGTGTCAATGTATGCATGCAGATTGTAGTGGAGATAATTGTAGTATTAGACGTCTTCGCGTTGCCTACAATGCCTCTAACGAAGGACCTGCGATATTTAAACTGTTCAATAAAAACACGAGGCAAGATGCCTCGTTTGTAAATTACGGCCGTTTCGAGCAAATCACCGTCCGTTCGCTTTCAGCGTCACACTGTGATCTTGCATGACACCGTCCGTTCGCTTTCAGCGTCACACTGTGATCTTGCATGTAAAAACACCCGCAACTTACGTAGCGATTAGTTGGCTTAAGATCGCTGACGTGTTTTTTTGCACGCGGAGGCCGAATAATTATATTTAAGTTAAGATTAATTTAGAGCTTCAATGTATTATAGGAAGACCAGAAAGAATATCTAGAGGAAAAAAGAATTAAAGAAATTGTGAAGAAGCACAGCCAATTCATTGGCTATCCGATTTCTTTGCACGTGGAAAAAGAGCGTGAAAAGGAAGTTAGTGACGACGAGGAAGAAGAGGAAGAAAAAAAGGAAACTGAAGAGGAACCCAAGGATGATGAAGAGAAGCCCAAAGTCGAAGACTTGGATGAAGATGCCGAGGATGACTCCAAGAGTGAAAAAAAGAAAAAGAAGAAAATCAAGGTGAGGTTAATAATGTTATACGTCAAACGTTTGTACACAATTGCACAGCCTTGCTTGACCTAAATGTTATTCTTTTTTCCTGCAGGAAAAATACATCGACAAAGAAGAGTTAAATAAAACGAAGCCTTTGTGGACGCGTAATCCTGATGATATCTCACAAGACGAGTATGGCGAATTTTACAAAAGCTTAACCAACGATTGGGAAGATCACCTTGCTGTCAAGGTATGAATAAGGTCTTAATCACCACTGCATTACGTGTTCTCAGCGCAGTGATGAATATTTCCCAACATTCGCAGTTTCCACCAGACGCGAGTTATCTTGGTCACGTAACTATGACTTTCCGTTTGCTGACTCCGTTAGTGGTAGTTCGCGGCGTAGGGTCACAGCATACCAGCATCAAGTTCGTTAATGATGGTTGCAAGTACCTTCCTTGGATGTCTGAGCGCTACCTTCCGCAGTCGCACTTTTGGCGTCACATTCCTTGTGCTAATGCTCTGTCGCTGTTCCTTTCAGCATTTCTCAGTGGAAGGTCAGCTCGAATTCCGCGCTCTTCTCTTCGTTCCCAAAAGAGCACCATTCGATTTGTTTGAAAATCGCAAAATGAAGAACAACATCAAGCTTTACGTGCGCCGGGTATTCATCATGGACAACTGTGAAGAACTTATTCCGGAATATCTCAGTGAGTAACTTAGAACATAACAACTTTTCTCTAAAGATCGCTGCGGTGACGATTGTTTTTCATACTGTGGTTAACAACTGACTATTCCGTGTTGAGTTCTCCTTGGCTGTGTCTGAGCATCAAACGTCATTGGTCAGCCCCATTACACACATGTAAACAAAGTATGATATAAAATGTATATTTGTTTTGCAGACTTCGTGAAAGGTGTAGTGGACAGCGAAGATTTGCCTCTGAACATCTCGCGTGAAACTTTGCAGCAAAGCAAGATTCTCAAGGTCATTCGCAAGAACATCGTCAAAAAGTGTATGGAGCTTTTCGGTGAAATCGCGGAAGACAAAGAACAATTCAAAAAGTTCTTTGAACAGTTCTCGAAAAACCTCAAGCTGGGTATTCACGAAGATTCCCAGAATCGCAAGAAACTCGCCGGCTTCTTGCGCTATCATTCATCCCAGTCAGGTACAATACGTTTTTCACTCAAGAGCGTTATGTCATGACCCGTGTCAGGAGTCCCTTACTGAAAGCTGCGTTCTTTTTGCAGGTGATGAAATGACGTCACTTGCCGACTATGTCACAAGAATGAAGGACAACCAGAAGGACATTTATTACATCACTGGCGAGTCCAAAGATCAAGTCGCCAACTCTGCTTTTGTGGAACGAGTAACGAAGCGAGGCTTCGAAGTCCTGTACATGGTCGAGCCCATCGATGAGTACTGCGTGCAACAGCTTAAGGTTCGTGTGCAGATCCAACGCGCGTTGCGTTTCAGTATTTATGTATTGGCGGGAAAATGAACGGTGTCATTTATTAATTAACAGCAGTAATTAAGCGCAGAGGTGAATTGTGTACATCGTACATAATTAAGATTAAATGTTTGTGTCCCTTTCGCAGGAGTACGATGGCAAGAATCTGGTTTCGATCACCAAGGAAGGCCTCCAGCTTCCCGAGGACGAAGAAGAAAAGAAGAAATTCGAAGAAGCCAAGGCTAAATTCGAGAACCTCTGCAAAGTTATGAAGGAGATTTTGGATAAAAAGGTTGAAAAGGTACGTAGCCGTCACCATATCGGTTGTTTTCAGATGTTACTGTGCAGCCATGATGATGTTTCCTAACATTCGCAGTTTCCACCAGACCAGCAGGTAGTTGTTTAGCACGATTGCATCTGCATCGCGATGCAGTTTGCAACGTATTATCCGACAATCCTGCATCATGACGGCGTGAAGTACCTTCCTTGGATGTCTGAGCAGCATTTCCGAAACGGGAAGTTCCTAATGGTGATAAATTTTTACCAAAGCAGTAAATGCAGTCCTTTGTTTCAGGTCGCCGTTTCCAACCGCCTGGTCCAGTCACCCTGCTGCATTGTGACGTCGCAGTACGGCTGGTCTGCCAACATGGAAAGAATCATGAAAGCACAAGCGCTTCGCGACACGTCGACGATGGGCTACATGGCTGCTAAGAAGCATCTTGAAATCAATCCAGACCACGCTATCATGGAGCAGCTGAGACAGAAAGCTGAAGCCGATAAAAACGACAAGTAAGGATACAAAACCCTTTCTGTGAAATTGTTTTGCAACCTCGGTTGCGTTGTGTTAAATGTGCGATCCACGACGAACGGGATGTGCGTGAAAATTAGCACGCTTGATATGTAGGGCGAACAAGCAACTTCTTGTTTGCCGCTCAGGTTTCCGATCGCAACAAATGCAAGCTGGTGGGATTTCAAACTAAGATTTGAATTTCATTAGTTCTCCGTGAATTGGCGCTGGGCACGTTTAAAGGCGTTAATGCTTTAGCTCAGGCCTGCACTGCACAACTCAAAAGCTCGGAAGGGCCAAATTATAATTATATATCGCTGCGGGCCGTAAGTTTGTCCTTTTATGATCGAAAAATTCTGGAACTCTTAGAGCGATAATTACTTGGTCAGGTCGAGCTTTTGCAACAATTCTTACAGCTGAGTAACCTCGCGGGCCGCATTGTGTGCAGGCCTGCTTTAGTTTAAGGGTTATGTTGCTTAACGTTAACCAAAACCGCGCGTGACCAATATCTTTTTTCAGGTCCGTGAAGGACTTGGTGATGCTGCTCTTCGAAACATCACTACTGGCATCCGGCTTCACACTGGAGGAGCCTTCCGTGCACGCCACCCGCATTCACAGGATGATCAAGCTCGGCCTTGGCATTGACGACAGCGAAGAACCGCAAGCGCCCGAAGACGTCGAGGAGATGCCGCCTCTCGAAGGTGACGGCGACGATGATGCGTCAAGGATGGAAGAGGTTGATTAAATGTGTCAATGTCGTGTGAGGACCAAACCCAGGAAGATCACTCGGATAGCTGGCCTAGCGAAAATGTCGAGGATGTAACACTTCTACACGGATTACATAGACTTTGGCAATTTCTCCACAGGTTCATAGGCTAAATGTCACCACTTTCTGTCATATATTTCTGTCGTCTCTTAATATTTCGTTTTGACTTAATTTTGCGCAAATACACCCAGTTTTTTTCGTGTTAAAGTGTCTTTCACGTCAAGGCGGCTATCACTGCACCTCCGTGCGTCACAGAACTCAGTCCGGTGATGTTTCGCGAACTCAAAACTTGCAGGTCGCTTGGCCAACTCCGTGGCTTGCTGTTGGAAATAGGAACCCCTCATGGAACGTTCTTTCTTAGAACGAAAGTCGCGTGGCAAGGGTCGGTAGGTAGGTGGTAATGGGTACGAGTGTTACGAGGTCGTCTACCTAACCTGCAAGAGGCAGGCAATGATTTAAAAGCTCTAGGTTTACCGAACTTTCGAGGAATTGCGTTCTTTCTTGCGATGATACAGGCTTGCATGAGACTCCGCGAGGGTGGTTAAACAAGTGCATCCGTCGGTAAACTTCATAGCAATATTTTCTATCTCATTCCTGTAAAGCAGGGCCCGGAAACCATCACTGGCCGCGGTCCGGTGTTTGCCGACCCCTACTCTTAAGACGCTGACTCCCGAAATAAAGTCCTATAAAACTTCTCGCATATTAGACATGGATCCTGTTGTCCAATTAGCGACTAACTGACTTGATGTAGCTGATGAACGTAACCGCTGGCTAGAGTCAATAAACGCTATGGAAAGGTTGTTTGCCAAAAACGATTTGGTATTTTTTTTATTGTGAAGTGGAAAGTTGCATGTGTCCTAAATAACCTTGCAACACAGTCTTAAATGATGCCACCATCGAATGATCACCACGGCTCAGTACTTCAAGGTAAAAACGCTCCGTTTAACACAACAATTCGTTGGTTGAGTTAGCCATACCAGCATTAACTGATTGGTCGTTTTTCAAAATCCAGTGGTGTTTTAAAGCAAAATCCAACCCACGGGGAAAACATTCAATTTCAGTGCACATGCAAATCTGTAAGAAATGGCAGTGCCATGCTCTCGCTCTCAGTACTAACAATGCAAACAGCATCTTCGTGCTTAGATTTTGCTGCTGACTCATCTCGTTGCGACTGAATATTTTGAAATTTGGTGCAGGATATGGTGACGATTAACACCAGATAAAATTTAAACCATTTGAGACTATGCACAGGCATGGGCGTCGGAAAGGGGAACCAAGAAACCCTGTGGGTTTTGAAATCTTGAGCAAATAGTTTGTTTTCTTAGTTTTAGGTAGGAAAAACAAGTTTCACCACCTTTTTTCCTTCCCTGGAAAAATTTTGGGAAAATCTCGCAGTGCCCTCCCAATGAAAAAATCCTTCCGACGCCCATGTGGACAGGTCGGATTGTGATTATTTGACAAGACTAATTTTACTCCCTCGCAGGGTACTGGGAAATCCTTAAGCCTTGAGGATCCAGATAATTTTTGATTGATCCTGTTTTTTTTCGGTCATTGAACGATTTCTTTGAATGCCCGAAAAATATTAAGTTAATTCAGTCATAAACAATATTGAACGATTTTTTGGTACACGAAAAGCGGAAGTGCTAAATAGCCTTATAATAAATATTACGGCCAAAGCAAACGATACAACTGACATCTTGCAAACGTTTCGATAACAACTGTTATCATCTTCTGTGCATAGCAATAGCGAAAAATGACAGACGTTTTTAAGCTATTTCGGATAAATGACCGAAATATCTCGGTGAAAAGAAAAACACAGGATTGAACCACCGCAGTTAAGTACATGTTTAACATCCCAAATGTCTGGAATAAATGCTACTGTTGCTAAACAGTGTCTATGGCGTAATTGCGTAAAAAAACAACTTTCAAACTAGATTGCTTCTGAGCCGAATGTATTTCAGCTTCAAGGCGTATGAAATGTATATCACCGCCATATTCACGCATTTAGTTAAGTGTACAAAATAAAAATCTACGATGTCCATTCAACTTATCCTTTTCTGCTGTTGAAAAGAAAAAGTTATATTTGTAGCCAGGGCCGCAGCCAGCTGATATTTTTTGGGGGGCAAAATGATGTTGCTGCACCTAACAAATACATGCGTTTGAGAAAATTTCGGTGGGGTGCAATTCACCGAATTCCCCCCTCTGGGTGCGGGCCTGTGTAGCATGCCAGAGTTATTCGAGAGGACTTTTTACGATGGTCTTGAAGTTAAGCTTACAACCCATGAGGTGGGATATAGCAAGCTGGTGCGCCGGAAGCAGCTGCGGAAAGCGTTCTTTGTTTTTACTTGAGGTTAGTGACTACAAGCGATTACTTGGTAGATACAAGCTTATATTTCATTATCACCAACTTCCACACGGAGCTTAAACCTCAGGTAAAAGTTATAGCCATGGTATGAATTCTCTAGCTCTTACACTACATACGCAACGCTTGATTAACCACGGACCACTGGTTAAGCAAAGGCCTACTGCTTTGATCAGGTTCAACTGAAAGCTGAAATAGGATAGGTTGCTTTGAGCAGATTCGCTAATTTCCACAGAAGTATTTCTTTGCCTTATACGTCAAAAGTTTGATTAACCTGAAAATGTTGGGTGCAATTTTCCGAATTGGAGGTGGTGAAATTCACCCGCTTGATTTTAAAATGTCATATTTTCCTGTTAAATTTTTAGCTAAAAACGTTGTTTTCTTAGTTTCGAGTGGGTAAAATGAATTTTTACCAATGTTGGCCCCCCACTGAAAAAATATTATTGGCTACCGTTGAAAAAATCCACTTTGGACACCCCCAGGAAAAGTCCTTCCGACGCTTATGTGAAGAGTTTGAATTAATCAGCTAATTTTTAATAAGAAATCGATTTCACGTAATACTACCCATCGTGAGCCCTGTAACTATTTTCGAATAGAAACGTAAGTCTACTCATCCTCAGTCCAAAAATCGTATCAAAATAAGATTGTCAGGACAGGATGCGTTTGATTAGAAGTCGCCTTGGTCGAGACTAGTTACTTTAAAAATATATGTGCAAATCTGAATCATCGAAAAGTTTAGAAAGAAGAGCCCAGTCGGCTGATTCCTCAAAAGCTTGCAGCAAACTTGGCTTTTAATTGTTGTTTCTGGTTACTTCAGGTTTCCATGAGCCATACCTAATATGCTTTAGTTAATTATTTACTTTAATTTTCAAACAGTTATGCTTTGTATGCTTCCCAAACTGCATGTCAGCCTTTCAAAAAAGAAAATATTTAATTTGTAAGCTGACACTCGTACTTACAAGCAAGAAATGTATTTCAAATATGAATGAATTCCAGCTACTTCACTACTGATTGGCTTGGGATAGAGGGAAGATCTTTCATTCATCCATTCCTGACCAGCCATTGTTTTCGTGTTCAACATTCCTTAACTCAGTTTAAACGGATTGAGCAGTTGTTGAAAGTAAATTTTTTTTCATGTTCACACCAACAGGCATTGACAAGTCAGGGGTCCTGTTTCAAGATGTAAAAAAATATTCATCAAGTCATGCCGTCAGATCTGCCACTAATATTCTGGTTGAGTCATGTTTGCGAGAGTGCAGCATGTCCAAAGTCTATATCTAAATGCACCAGGTCTGTGGAGCCGGAGGCTAAGCAATTTTGGACGGCTGGAGCCAAACAATTTTGAATGGTAGAGCCAGAACCGTCGCCAGAAAGTTATCAATAGGGGGGCTTTTCGTTTGTGCGGGGGGGGCTTCACATCCATTTATTTATAGTGTTTCACGTTTCAATTTGAGGGGCTAAGCCCCCAAAGATCCCCCGTGGCGACGGGACTGGGTTGAGTCGGAGCCAGAAATTTGAGCTCCCGCTCAACAGACCTAGTTTGTGGAGCCAGCCAATTGTACAAATAGTAAAATGGTTTTTAGTTTTTATTGGACCACATCGTTCTGGAGCCGGAGCCAAAAACTTTTGGAGGTTAGAGCATGAAATTTGAGTTTCAGGCTTCTGCTCCACAGTCCTGATATTCACAGACACATTATTCAAAGGGTACGAGAGCTAGATCAATGAGAGTATTCGTTCACTGAAGAGACGTAACGCATGTCTAATGAACTCGGTTACCCAGCTACAGATGGAATCCTCATCTTGTTTTGCAATAATGAAGCTTTTTAAGAAATGAAGGAACCCTGCTTATCCCTTACACAAAGGGTGGGCAAAAATTTTCTACGGAGGAAACTTTATTGCTACCGCGGGCCGCATGTACAGTAAACCTCGGTTAATCCGGATTCGATTTGACCGAAGATTTTATCTGGTTTAGGCGAAGATCCGGATTAACCGAAGGTGCTTGTTTCTAAGCCTGACGTCATCTAAGTACTGAGATATCGGTGAAAATTACTTAAATTGAACACATTTACGACCCAACAGCAGACTTTCGCAGCAGCAGGAGGAATTATTGAATTTTTACACTGGTACATCATGGTAGTTACCGCCATATCCTGGCAGTTATGAACAATCTCCAGCTCATAATTTTAGATTACTTAGCTACAAAGAAGTCTTGGGTTTTCGACTGACGCTGATGTTTCTGCGACTGGTCCATAAGCAGTCACTCTATTTAGAGTGTAATTCCCTCCAGACATCTTACCGTGTACAATACAGCCAGGGATAATGTTCGACACAAGCACACTCAACGGTCAACACTGATCAATAAACTGAAGCCGTGGTGCGGCGGCGTGCCTTGAGCGTTATGTTCAGCATAAGCCATGCTCGTGTGTCACGCAATAATCGTCTCTACGATTAGTCGATTGTTGCACGCAGTTGCGGCCGTTGTTATCATAATTCTATACGCTCGTTGGTGATTTTGAGTACGCTTGTGTTGCGCCTGAAAGCTGCCGAATCGTTCCTAGAGACAAAAATCCGGATTACGAGATGTGAAGAGCAGATTTTATCCGGTATTGGCGAAGATCCGGATTAACCGAGGTTTATTGTATTACACAATAGCCACTTCCAGTTGAGTGAAAATGCGGTTTCGAATGAAACGTGTGGAATAAAATCTCGAGAATTCTAATCAAATCGATTAAATTACTTAACCATGGACTCGAATTATGTACCATCTGTGTACGCGTGGCTGCAGTTTGCACACCCCTGCCTTTGTTCTGTTAACTTTAGCAAAATATTTGCTGAGACTGCTTATTTATGTGGTCCAATTTCCAAACGCTTTTTAGTTAAAATATTCGGACCCAAATACGTAATTTCTTTCTGATTTTGCCACGTGGACATGCATGTTTGCGAATTACGAGCAAGAAACGGATTTTGTCATAAAAGGGCGTGGAAAAAAGACGATACCACAGTGGTATCAAGTACTATAGCCGAGTCAGTGTGTACGAGATCTAGCGATGTTAGAAACAATTTCAAAGAGTTTCATAAACCTTCGGAATGCGCTTGCTGTGTCAATCAAAGCAGATGCTTTCACAACCTATGTCGACACACGCAATCAGTCATGGGCTTAGCCAGGGCCCCATTAGCACGTCGTCATTCTGTGATTTGAGAAGCGGGGGCCCAAACAAAAATACTGTTGCTCGCATAAAGTCGAACATTCTGCCCCTCAAAACATTTTGGGCTGGCTACGTCACTGCACGCGGTGCTCTCGCAGAACCAACGGTTGCTTCGACAAATGCGTCCCATCTGGTTGGCCAAGTTGGCTGCCACCAAAGACTTCACTAATCGCCAGAGCTGTGTAGCGCGTTGTTGCGCGGAGGATCTTTTCACAGCATTGCCGGATGGGAACTTTGCTTTCTGGGGGGCAGACGAGTGAGGGTGCCAGGCCGGCCACACTGCAGTGATGAGAAAGTCGCGGCCGGCGAACCTCAAAGCGACAGCCCTGAATAGTTTCGAGATAACGGTCTTCGTGTGTCGGAAATTGCCCGCGGAGAGGCAAGCGCCGAGACATTAATCTTTTCAGAAGCGGAAACTGTGCGACGCATGTTTAGTTGTTTTGTGAAAGACAATAGCAGTACATCATCAAACTTATCTTTCAACAGAAAAAATCTGGCGAGACCTGTAAGACGGGGGGGGGGGGG
>Ga0210059_1008901_pt1 | contig 15755 bp, 15 predicted proteins | sample Ectturendosymbi2_FD_188042 | JGI IMG/M metagenome (GOLD analysis project Ga0210059, IMG submission 188042) | Ecteinascidia turbinata endosymbiont from Florida, USA - Sample 2 (SPAdes) (version 2) | ecosystem: Host-associated > Tunicates > Ascidians > Unclassified | place: Key West, Florida... | reverse complement strand
CAGTGCTTTGTAATAGACTGCTCATTGAGCCATCCGGCTGGGCACAAACCGTTCACATGTTCACACAGCGTTTTACGTAACACGTGACTCAATATTCACACCGTTCGTTATGTGTTTTTCTGCTCGCCTTTCTGTGCATGTATTTACGACCTCGCAGAACCATATTTGCGCTCTTTTCGTCAGTAATGCCGTCAGCGAGTTGTCGTCTGCCTGATCCATTAACTGCTTTCTGCGATATGTTTGCTGCTATATCGTCGTGAAAGACAAGTTGCTGTTTGTAGTAATGGTCGATAGATGTTTCCGTTTTGCATCATTGAAACCAGCGCAGAACTCGAGGCAATAAATTCCACAGTGTCACCTCTCAACTCTCCTGCCTGTTTCGTGTCTCAAACAGCCGCGAGCCTGAATAACGCCTTCATAGGACAGCGGGAATCAGATTCACAGCTCGTGCTTGTGTGTTACAGAGCGAGAGACACCTGAACAAATGGTGCTGTGACCAGGATTGAGAGGTGAGTCTTCACACGCCAGAAGAAGCGTCCGGCTGCTCCTACCTCACCTGCGCTGCGCGTTGGATTCTGCTTTCTGCGCTGCGCGTTGTTTTCTGCGCCGCGCGCTTGCATACTTTTGTTTTTGTTTTATTTTTTTTTGTTTTCTGCCGCCGATTTGCGAATTGTGCGATCTCCTCGATTGCCGATTTGCGAATTGTGCGATCTGCTCGCTTGTTGCTGGATTCGCGCTGATGGTCCACGCGTTTTTTGCTAGATGCCGGTGACTTATCACGCTAGCAATTCGCGGCAAACGCATTTAACGATTGTGTGCTGGCGCCACGGGCATTGCTGGAATTCATTTCGAGCGGCCTGTTCGCCTATTGCGAAAATACCGCGAGTTTCATTACCGCGGATCACGCAACTATTTTTCGCGTCTGTGTACATATTTGTGGGTTTCAACCTACTGCGGGGATGCAGTAACGTTTTCCGGTCGTAAAGCGACACGCGGACGACACCCGGGAAGCGCCACTCTTCGCGGCCAGTCGGCGGTGGGCTGTTTTCCAGCGGATTGCGAGTCACGACGCGGGATCTTTTTGCGCGCTTGCACTTGTGGTAATTAAGCTTTGCCCAACCATTGTCATGAAATTTCGAGTAATCTCGCTGCACAAAAAAGGGAAGAAAAATTCAGGGAAAAAACGGCACAGAAATGGACTCCTCAACAGGCTGCAGAGGTTTGCGAAGTATTAGAATCCAACAAAGATCCCTATAAGAATAAGGTGCGCTTGTATAAAATGTATCGAACGGTTTGTCCGAACATTTATGTCACGCTATTCACAGGTGTCACACGTTTTGGAGCGCCTCACCGGTTGTTTGACAAGATGCGAAGCTCAACGAACACCTGTGCAGTGGACAAAAGCAGCTGTCTTGGCCTTTTTCAAGATCAAGCACAAACTCATCCATTTCGCGAATAATTACATCATCGACCCAGAGGCGTCTCTCTTCATTTATGCGGACTCGAGCTCAACCGCCATAGGAGCCGCGCTAACGCAATAAATAAAGGGTGTGCTATTGCCGGTAGACTTCATGTCGAAAAGCTTGAATCCGACACAGTCTCGCGGGAACATCGCGAACTGAACATTCACATGCGCTTGTGAACAATCGCGCACAGCAGCAGGACGCAGCCGTCGCTGACAACCGGTCAGTGAGTTTAGCAAGCTCAACCCCTGACTGTCAACCCGATGATGACCGGGGCGTATGCTCGGGTTGACGAGCATACGTTTGTAAAAGCAACAAAACTGCTGTTTTGTAAAAGCAACAAAACTGCTACAGCTCTGGCGACAATTTCAAGCCTTCTGTGAACGCTGGGGCATAAAACATAAATTTTCTTTAACATACTCGCCGCCAGGCAATGGCTGTTGTGAGGTTTTACATCGCATAGTCGCGCAGCGATTGCGGCCGCAGCCTGAACCACATAATTCGGTGGATGCACTTCCGAAAATAATTCTCGCAATGAACACGTTTGTAAAGCCGGATATCAAGATGTCAGCTGCCATGAAGGCTTTTAACACCAATTTGCGTCTCCCCACACAACCGCTTTTCGATATTTTCGAATAAAGCACCGCACATGTAGATCGAACCGATTGCGACAAGCCGGCAAACGCGACAGGTACGACCGGGAAGGGACGAGTTAGCGATTTAACGGGCACGTAACGCCTATATAATCCTGTGTTTTCACGTCTACTGATGGCTGATGAATGAACTAACTCGTGCTTTTGATGTTGGAGGCAGCTGTGACGTAAGTTAAAATGCCAAGTAACGACCCTGGAGACGGACTCAGTAAATTACTTGAGTTGTTTAACCACCTTTTACGAACCGTTTTGTGGCAGATACTGTCCTATATGTTTGGAAACGTTGCTCAATACCTAGCATTGATCGCCATACTTTGTGCCTTACTTCACGGGTTACTGTTACCGATTACAGTAATCCGATTACTCATGAACTAACTTGGTTATGTTTAATACTGTCTTCTTTATTCTGCAGAATAGGTTCATGCCGGACATTGAACAGGTAATCCTTTTCCGTCACTGCACTAGAATGTCAGCAAACCGATGTCGACGCTTTGCTGCATTTGCTGCGAAAAAGCTGGCAGAATGTGCGAGGGAGTCGCGGCGCTTGGAGGAAGACCTGAACTGGCCAAGCCAGGGCTGTAACGTTGCTTCACATTTAGATAATCTGCATGCAACTGTGGGGAAGCCTTTGCGCCTTGATATAGCTCAATGGAACGTCTATAACTTTCGTTCTCGTTTCGTCTTTTCACAAAAGGCTGAGCTTCCTCGTTGCGCGAGCAGCCTACCACGCCAGCGGAAACGCAGGTGAGGTGGGAAAAAATGTTCGCACGCGGGCGCTTCGCCAACACGCAGCTATTGAGAGCTTGCTCACTGACGCCAACCAGCAACCGCTCGAGTTTTACGCATCGCGGCCATCGGCACAAACCGCGACTAACACTCCGGCGGCTTCAGATGATGTTTTGCTGAGGGAGTCTGCTAGTTGTGCCGCGCTTACCGCGCCGTCCACAGCGGCTTGCAGCAACGAATTGCTTGAACTTTTTTACAAATTTGCATCCGTAGTTTGTCAAATTCCTGATATTCAGCACGCTTTATGTAAACATTATCTAAAGGTGCTTTGTTTTTTTTGTACTTCTGAAAACAAAACTAAACCATTACGTAAGAACCTCGTATGGTGCGTGAAATTCTTGAATGTTCTGGTGCTCACACTCTGTTCAAAATTACCGAATAAAGCATCAAAAAAAGAAAGTCAATCGCTTGTTTAAAATTGCTCAGTAAACAACCTCTTCCATGAACACCAATCATGTGAGCAAATGAAGGCCCCAACGATGACACGATATAAAAAAATTAAAAACAAATCTTCGCGTCGACACACCACAAGGGTCTTATACTGAGTTAGATTGAAAGTTTGATTCATGGCACAATTCATAAATTTGCCCTGGAAAAAGTGGGGACACTTAAATCAAATTTTTATCTGACCATCTCGCATGGATGGTGCTAAACGAAACATGAGGAATGCTTGATTTAATTGAAAATGCAACTATTCATCTTCGAGTAAGCAATTTTCTGTGTCAAAAATTTTTTCCTCCGATTTTCGTTTCGGAAAATCAAGACGGTTCCAAACAGAAACTTACCCCGCTTGTGAGCACACTGTACATAAGTTGTACGTTGTGACATGCAAACACTTGTTAAATCCATTCATTTCGAATATCCCACAGCCACAAAGGTAGCAGTCTGCCTTCCCGCATCTATCATCTTATACCATCCCGCAAAGGGCATCAGGATAAACCTGAGGAGTATTTGATTTATTTAGAAATTCAATCGTTCTTTTTCGACCACGCTTTTCGTTTCGTCGAATATTGAATTTAACTTATTTTGCAAGCAGACACGAAGTCCATAGTACAAACACATGCTTTCTGCACAACGCAGGTTGATAAAAACAGACAAAACAGAACGTTTTACAACATCGTTGGAGGCTGAATCACAGGGTTGCAAAAACTTTCTTAACACTATTGTTAGCTAACCCGTAACTTTTGGTACAACATTGTTCACCTCATCTTTTGTTTACGAAAACCGAGAATATGTCACGTGAAAACCTCACACCACGACTGAACAAACGACGTAGTACAAGACATACTAGACACGCATTGGAAGAAGACATTGTTATTCATGTTTGCCATTGAAATACATCTGAAAACACATTTGGTTCCAATAAAATGACTTTGCCTAAATGTTTTTGTGTTACAGTAGCAAAGAGAGTCTTTTGAAGCACAGCCCTGTCCAAGTAACTAGACATCAGAAGCTAAGATAATGCTTGCAGCTCTAGTTCAATCTCAGATTGCTTGATAATATGGTGTAAAAAAAACAATGAAACAAATGAAACAGTAATTTGATTTTTTGAAAAATTTTTTTCATATTTTGCAGAAAATAGCAGTTCCTCGAATTGGAAGTGCTCGAATTCAGCCACATTTTTGTCTCAGGCATATTTTCAAGATTCACCTGCAAAGCTTCAGGTCACAGTGATGCATATTATTTCGTTTCAGATCTGTGATTATTTGAAATCCCATGGCTGTGTTTAGTCTAGTCACAAAGCGAGACGAGAATTTCCATTTACTGGTTTACTAATAACAAAATATAAAACACAATTTTCAGTTTTGTACCAGCATCGTGACGTTTGAAGCTCAATTGTATTTTTGTAAATACAGAAGTTAAATTGTGTGACCGATACAATGAAACATACTTGGGTAAGGTAAGCAGTAAGTCATTGAAACCGGTCGTTACGTAACAAATCAGCCTGAATTGCAAACTCGCAGAATGCCATGGTTCAAAGTACAGTAGCTTCGGAGTGAGAATTTTGCTACAACTTTTCTGTTACGTCCAAATATCATAATCATTTATTTATTTAAGTAAACGTCTTTTTAATTTTTTAGTAACACTTATTTCATTAGTCACAGTTTCTTTTTGTCGCCATTAGTATTCTTGAGGTCAGCCAGTTTGTTAAGATGTTATGATTTATGAGCTTGTGTTACGAAATTTTGATTGTAGTCTAGAGTTTGCTTTTTCTCTGCTGTTACTTCAGCCTTTCAACTTTTCACCTGTAAGCTTTGCTTGCAATTTTCAGGACTGAGGATGTGTAATCTTACGTGAAATCGATTTCCTATTGAAAATTTGCTGATCGATTTCTTGCTTACACCAACCATGGAAAGTACATACTTGTTTAAGAAAGGATGTATTTTCTAACGAAAGCTGTTCAAGAAACTTCCTATGTGCCCAGTTAGTTACTTTAATTTAGGTTTTTCTCACAATTATGTACTTGACACCTGGTCGCAGTTTCATGTTGTGACTGTCTCACGAATAATAGCAACTCGGTAAATATTTTTCAAGTGTTTTTACATGAAACAGATAATTAGTTTAAGGACAGGTCCTTCGCTTACAATTTTCTGAAGATTGAAACTAGTGTTTAAGAATAAAGGTGCCTCTGAGTTTGTTTGCTGCACAAAAAAGTGTTGTCACTTGCTTCTGCATGTCAATTTTATCCGTCAATGAGGCATGAAACAAGACACCGAGTTATTCAACTTGTCGGAAAACTTAATACATACGCCATTCAGGAAAATAACTGGTGTACATGGGCGTCAGAAGGGGAGGGTCAGAGGGGGCCACGGCCCCTCCTTGGCTTTTGAAATTTGACATTTTTACATCAAAACTTTAGCAAAGAAAGGTTGTCTTCTATGTTTCAAATAGATAAAATGAAATTTCACCACTTTTTTCCCCCTCCTAAAAAATATTTTTGGGTACTCCTGGAAAAATCCACTAGGAAAAATCCTGCCGATATGCTTGCTGCTGTGACAAGTTGTTTAAACTTTTCAACGGAAACACTGATTTCATGTTCAAGTGTATTGGAGATTTTGTTCCTTATCTGAATACGCTCATGAGTCATTTAAACTTCAGTGCTGCTGAAGAGTTATTAACGGACAAAGTGGTTAGTGTCTTTACTTCACTTTGCTGTGGCTTGGCAGTCTCAAGATGTCTGGTCGCTCAGTCAGTAGAGTGACCCTCGCGTCTTCAACAACTGGGCTGACCTCTTAACGAGAGGAATCTCAGTGGAATCACAAACAACAAAGCGTTCCAGTCGCTACAAAGCTGTTTATAGTTGTTTATGTGAACAACGCTTTAACCTATTGATTTTGTTGACAATGTTACGGAAACGGGGTGCGTTGATGATGGACAACTTGCAGCAGTTTAAGAAGCAAAATTTGAGGGTCAATTGTGTCGTTGTAAGCATGTAGAAATGTTCATGACGACCGCAAACCCAAAATACAGCTTACCACGAATTTTAATACGTAAAACACAAACATTCTTTGTAATGATGTCCTCATAAATTTTCATGCTTTTTTTCATGCTCCCCTACACATTCCCTGTTCGGATGGACCTGTATGTTTTAGCCATTAGAAAATACACCACTGAGTTTCCTTAAAAAATCACAAATATTTGTTTCGATCTTCACTTTGGCTTTAGGATAAACGTCAACACTTTTCTGAAATGTTTTAACAAAATCAAATATTTATCAACAAAACATCAATATAACCCAAACGACCCAAACGATCAACGTACCCCCTCAATGTAGGACGCAGAATCATGAAACCCTCAGGAGTACATATAAGAAACCTCCCACAAGTGTTCATCAACAGAACAATCGAGTAACGCACACTACTCGCCACTGCTTGTTTGCATAAGTTGAGTTTCATCACTTTATCGATCAATCCAGCATCGTTGTTTCAATCTTTCATTGCTCGTGTAAATTCGTCGGTTGAACACTGTCACTCCACCCTCCGGCCACTACAGTGGCTGAGAGGATATGATCGGCCATAACGTTTGAACAGAGAGGCAAACATCCCTGGATGCGGGGACAGCAAGGAACAGGCCTGTAGCCACGGGGAGGGGCATACGGAGGCAATGCTCCCCAAACTTTTTTTCTGTCTCCCAAATTTTGTGCTCAAAAAACTATTATTTCGAAACACATAATAAGGACAAAGATCTTTCCCCTTAAATGTATATTTTCTTGCTCAAATCATAAAAACTGGCTACGGGCTTGTTGGAAACCAAATGGTTCAACGCCGTTGTACGGTTGAGATCCAAAATATACTCAAGATGTCGCTGTGATGGTGTCGATAATGTTGGGTCAAGGAATATAGAGACTAGTAACAAGAGGATAGAACTCAAAGATGCAATGATGATTATACTGTGTGCAGAAATGTGCCAAAGAGTTTGTTGGGAACAAAAAAAAGCTTGGGTGGGCAGTGCCCCCGAAAGCTCTCCGTCGCAACGGGCCCGAATGTGATGCAGCGTTTGATTACAGTATATTCGAAGTATTAAGACTGGAGTACCTAAAGGTTTGATCCAAGTCGGGAACTTAGCTGAACGGGCTCCACTGGCCACTGTAGGAGGCACACTAGCCAACGTTCAGAAAAGAACTTGAGAAATGATGGTGATCCGGATGTGGATTGCTATACTAAAACCCTAAATCACCAGAAAATACCCCGAAAATGCAAAAAGAACAACCAACTGAAAACCTAAAGATTACTAAAACCGTTATAGGCCTACAGTAGAATTTGCCTGTCACGACTTTTGCTATGATGTCAGTTAGCCTATAACGACCTTCTTTCTCCATCCCTTTGAAATGACCTTATAGGGCAATTCTACTATTTAATCCAAGTGATGGCCGGTTTATGTTTAACTTGCCAGGGGGTCGATTCGCCTTTCTGACTCCCGTCCGTTACGCCACTGAGTATAAATCAAAACCAGCCAAAAGTATTCTTTTTACTAAAATAAACGGTATAATCTCTCTCAAACAAAAGAAGTCCAACTTCATGGCTAAAATGTATGGTGTGCAATCTCACAAAAACAAGGCCGGTGCAATGTATTGGTACGGTACGGTCATGGCCGATGTTGTTTTCTGACTCATCAATACGTTTGTTTTAAGAAATGTGTCCACACAGCTGCTGATAAAAATGGGAAAGCCCAAAATAATTGCTTTTTGCTGTACTCCACCAATTCACCGCCCACTGCAGTTGAATCCATCGTTCGTGCGTGGATGTTGAATATTGAATTAGAAACAGAGTTGAAAATATGCAAAACGCGATCTTTCGAAGCTTGAACGCGAAGTAAGCCAAGGCCTTCTAGAGAGAACATGGCCGTTCAGCGTGCGTCAAAAAACGTGCCTACGTCACAGCGGCGAGCCCTTTCTCTCTGTCGCTCTGCTTGTTCTGTCTCAGGTGTGCGATGCATTTAGTCGAGCTGCAGGATTGATTTTTGCGATATTTTTATTTAAAAACACAGTGTGCACCGGCACAGCAAAACTTAGCGCAAATTCCTTGACATCATTGACACATTACTACAGTTTTACAAAGTCGTCACCGATGTTATCACATTCAGCGTGAAATGGCTGTACTTCGAGCATGTGAGTGCTGGCACTTGTCAAATCAAGATAAAGTCAGCATTTTGCTCGTTTTTGATAATTTAGCACAGCTAAGTTGATCATTTCGTTTAAAACAATGATTGTTCAATACATTGTTTGTGGTTGTTCAGCACAAAAAACGGGATAACAATAATGGTTCAGCACAAAAAAACGGGAAGAGAAACTCAGGGAGAAAATAGCACTAAATTTGAACCAATCCAGCAAGTCATCTTTGCTGTAGTATGCGGATTATGTTTGTCTTTACACATGACTAACAAATAAAATGAAAAATGTTCGGCTTCCAAGACCGATTGCGATGGTTTAACAGCAAAATCGCGCTGGAATGGACGCCTCTGAAACTGGACAAGGTATACTGTAATTCATCATGTTTCCATTAATGTCGTATTTGGGTGTAAACAAGCACAGCAATATAGAAGAACACATCATTTGAGCTTTATCAGAGCTGTCATTTGGAGTGCACAAAATGTTGAATCGCATTGATCGCACGTGCATGTCACCCTTACAGTAAAACACTTCAGTTTTCATGCATTTTATAAGCGTGGGTTACAGTGCGATTTTATGTCTTCTTCAAGTCGCTAAAAGTTACAAAGACGATAAACATTTTTTCTTGCACATTTCTGCTTGTTCAAAAAGCTACAAACCTTTTTTCAATGCTACTGGGCATCATGCATGCAGCCCCATCCCTACCAAAATCTCCATTGATATCCTCTTGCCAGCAGCAAAAACATTTGTCCTAAAATTAGCGTGGCTTACTTCACAAAACGATTTCGATCTATATTTACTGTTGGTGGGTTGAGGATGTAACCTTTCAATCTCCCCTTGTTGGTCCCTGCCTTCACACCAACACAGAGCTGCAAAAGGGCCTCATTTTGAAGCCCAAACCCGGCACAAGCCCGATATTTATTTTTGAAGCCCGATGTAGGCCTGAAAACCGAATTTACCGATCGAGTTAAGATATGCGTAACGGCGGAGTAACGAAAAACGTTGTGTGGTTTAGGTGCAGGCACACGGTTTATCACACCGAATATAGCAACCACCTTGACCAAAACATCGGCATAATCTGGCACAAACGTAGCATGTTAGTCAACGATAATACTGCTGAGTGTGAAATATAATGTTTCTCAAGAACAAAAGAAACTACCACGAAACTATCTACGACAGCGCTATAGGCATAGAAGAAACTTTCTATGATAACCCTGTAGATATGAAAATCCGACTTGTAGACTTCTTAAAAGAAGCCAAGAATCGCGTGAATGCTTGATCTTTTTGACGAAACGCCATCGCGTGCTAATTTCCTCAACGCTGTCGCCTTCTTAAAAACAGTGAGACTAATCCCAGCAGAAAATAAAACAACGCAGCTTTGTTTGCAAACAGAATTAACTGAAAAAAATCACAATCACATCACTCAAAGAAGTTACCGCTGTGAGCACAACAAATCTACGTTTCGAAAGAGAAAAGTCGTTACTGTTATAAAAAAGTTTTGCATGCATACCCGAAATATTTGGACAAACTTAAGCTCGAGCCCAGCCCGACCCATAAAACCCCGACCAGACTAATACCTCTGCACCATGTCCATAGTTTCATGCTAAGAGTTCTACTTGAATAACGACACAAAATATATTTGAGATTAAATCAAAATGCACAACCGTGAATTGGCAAAAAAGTACCAAGTTTCACCTTTAGCACGAAACGAATGTCCAACAAAACTAGGTGTGAGGTACTTGTACAGCAAATGCTTTGCACTTGGATGAAAACGTTGCTGCATTGTGGGTTTGGTTAAAGTCAAATAAAATGAGATGACTTACGAACCAATGCATTCAGCACAAGCGCAAAGTGTAAGGGTCACGGAAAAAATATCTTTTGGATAAAGCATTTGGTTGATTTTATCAGTTTTTTCACTTTTTCTTGTTCAGTAACGTTTCGCCAACTTACCTTGGAATGTTGTCACTCTGCTGGGATTCCAAGTTCCGGTGCCCTTTTTTGATTTGATTTTCGGAATCTGCGACACGTTTAAATGTGAAACAATAAAAAATTTTTTGCCAATGATTCCGGAAAGTTATGAAAATCGATATAGCATTTGGTTGATTTTGACCGCTTTTGAAGGTTTTCTTGCATGAGTTACGTTTTGTCGGCTGACCTTGGAATGTTGTCATTCTGCTGGGATTCCAAGTTCCTGTGCCCTTTTTTGATTTGATTTTCGGAATCTGCAATACTTGTAAATGTGAAGCAACATCAAAATTTTTTTCCGATGATTCTGGAAAGTTATGAAGATGAATATAGTATTTGGTTGATTTTGACCGCTCTTGAAGTTTTTTTTGTTTGAGTGACGTTTCGCCGACTGACCTTGGAATGTTTTCATTCTGCTGGGATTCCAAGTTCCGGTGCCCTTTTTTAATTTGATTTTCGGAATCTGCGACACTTGTAGATGTGAAATAACATGAACAATTATTTCAGGCTATTCATTGGTAGTTGCGTTTTTTTGAGAGAAACAGTGCGTTTTGTTTTCGGTGCTGTGTATTCTGCCAGAATGACGATGATAACTCACGGCTGTACTATGATCTCTCACATGTGCATCCTCATATGTGACACTCTGTTGCATTGTACCGCAGAGACTAGACTGGTTAATGACCTTGACTGAAATCGACAAAGTGGTTTTGCAATGTATAGAAAAAACAAACTCCCATTTCCTACCTGGAGAAGCTATTCAAATTTTATTCAAGTCACTTGAAGAACGCAATTAGGATGCGACGCTGTTTTCATGACTTCGTCGCCCAGCGGTTCTCTACGATTTTTTCTGCTCGCGCTTATTTTTCCGAATGTCACGTTTCGGCGATTCCAACTACAACTATGAAAAGCACCTTTCTGTAGTGATATCAGCTTTCACCTTTTCATTATCACCTATTCCCCAGCTTTCACAATACCATAGGCCAAGCGCACGAAGCAAATCTTCGAGTTTCTTTCAGTGTAAAAACGCTCCAATATCGAGTTCTCAAATGCGATCACGAAGGTAAGCCAAGGGCGACGAATTGCTCACGCGCCAATACGATGCGAATCTGATAACAAAGCAGTGTAAAGTGTGCAATTGTAAAATTTTGCTTTGTACCTGGACATGTGACCTATTGCAATCGGTTACGACATGGGATAAAATTTGTTTCAAGATTTGGCCAAACACTCAGTAGCGGTTGAAATATATACCACAAACAAGACGAACAAGAAGCAAAACGAATGCTAAAAATGCACAGGTTCATTTTACTCGACATTGACGCGAGGCAGGAACTCCATGTGACCAATTGGTAATTTAACTCAGACTTAACTGTGCCAGGTTGTCACTGTAACTGGACTCTTTTAAATTCAGATGACTCTGCATCCACTAGGACTCTTAGGGCCTGTGACTTATGGTTCGAAAAATGTGACTCGGCCACTTCACTGCATTTATTCATGTTTCCGTTAACTTGTATCATTACTACCTCCACAGCAGCTGAGCGTAATGTAGTTTACTTTTGTTTTTGAAATGTGCTCACGATTTTATTTTGAAACGTTAAAACATTCAGTGCAAACTTTAGAGTGTGAAATGAAAAAAGAGCATGACTAAACGATGCAATATTTCTTGCCTGTGTTGCAACCTCTCCGGTGGTGTTACGTTGTGTTGTTTGTGTGATTCACCACGAACGGGATGCACGCGAAGAACAAAAATATGTGTTTGTGGCGCGAACAAGCAATGATTGAGTGATCATGGAATGTGAACTCTTTTGTTGCTTGCTGCCACAGTGCGAAGCTTTAGCATAAAAATAGCAATAATACGAAATAGCAGGCACGAAATAGCAATAATAGAGTGATCTCATCGGGAGATTTCTATTGTTGCTTTCTGCCACGGTGCGAAGCTTTGCGCACATGCCTCTCGGGATTTTCGCTCGCAACACCTGCATTTTCATAAATTACCCAAATTTAATACTTAAGGTATATGCTAACATTATACTTCATTCAGAATTTCGTCACATTTAGTGGGAGTTTTATGCGAAAGCGATTGATTCGGTCAATTGTCAAAGGCTTGATTATTTCAAGTGGTATGCATTTATTTGGAAACTCTGACCAACAAATTTTATATCTATTCCAAGCTTTACGACTCAAGAGTGACAACTACGGATAATTCCTTATTGGTGAATTGTTTGCGTGGATACCTTGTTCTAGAAAATGGAAAACCACCGGAGATTCTTTCTAAAAGCAACGTTTTGGGTTTGCATTTCATATCGTCCAGTAATGGATACGGCACTGGAAAATATGGCTTCCGTGGAAAGATAACTGCAGGTGAACAAATGGCTGAATGTTGACACTTGGATATTATTATCGATAAACGAGTAATAGGTTACCAGCTGTGCAAAAATATTTGTGGTAAGTCTGCTTCACTTTGCATAAAAAATTTCTCAAGTTTGACAAAACGGTTGCTGTTTCAAATAGCAAAAGATTCGAATCATTGGTGTTGCGTTTGGGTAGTGGTCATAGTTTAACACTTATCAACCTGAGTTAAATCTGAGCGTTTGCCTTCACAATGATATTTGCAGTTTGAAACGTATTTTAATGTTTTGTTACAAACAGGTAATTAACTTATGTCTAAACTAAGTTAAATCAACCACAGTTTTCGTGTGATTGAAAGACTTGGGCTTATTCTAGGTTTGAAATGCACGAATTGCTTTTTTTGCTTGAATGACATTTTGCTAAAACGTTTGTTAACTTTGTCCAACAATCCAGAAAATCAATAGCCTACAATCAAGCAGTGTTGAATCTTCAAGACAGTGGATACGGATGATAGTAATTATAAACGTTTTTTCTTGTTGCAGTCCCAAAATCAACGCGCTTACCTGCTACAGGTTTGATTTGGTGTAATGTGACTGTTAGCTTATCATTCGATTTATATTTCACGAATTGAAATGAAAAACGTGTGTGTCTTCAAATTTTGGAGCGGTCAACAAACCTTTCTCCTTTGCAATAGTAGCTAATTCACAGTGGGCGAAGCATTCGGCTTTTGAAAGTTCAGTATAATTAAGAAATAGGAAATCGATTTTCAAAAAGCTTTCGATGTCAGAAAGCTTTTCTTTGTTATCTTTGGAGACCTTATACTAAGGTCCTTATGCTAAAATCTCCATATTTCAGAGATCTTTTAATTGTTTGGGTAAAAAAATTGCTGATTTCATGAGTTTCTATTATTGAAAGTGTGCTTGACGTCATCTGTTGTACAGCTGACGCCTGGAGATACGATTCATTTCAAATCTGAAAATTTCCCGAGAAATTATCTTCGAGGACGTTCATGCTGGATGTTCATTGCAACCGGATCATCGAACTTCATCAAACTCACATTCTCATTTTTCAATTTGGACACTACGTATGGCGGCGACTATTTGAAGATGAAATTTTATCGATTGAAACAAGAATGCTACAGATCCAATTGTATGAGAGGAAATCAACGCAATGCTTTCATCCATGAATTTAAACCGTGAAGATTGCGAAACCATTTCAAACGGGTTCTGAGCAAAGTTTTGATTTTTTCATTTCAATCGATTAATATTTTTAACTTATGAGGGGCTTTTGCTGCATCTGTTGCAAATATATCACGGCTTTTGCCGATGCATCTCGACAACATGCAAACGTTTTCTACTTTGGTGGATGCTGATGTCTTGCGTTAAAACTGCAGAAACCGCAATGTATTGATCTAATGTGCAAACATGATACTTAATTGCAAAGATTGATGAGCGATTACATGGAGAAGGAACAGTTTTCAGAACTCATCAAACATTTGTGGTGGTGAAGATAGTATTGGGACATTATGTTGTCTTTCACACTGAGATGTTATTCGACACATACCGAGCCATTTCCCTTTGATGTGTATGTGATAAGAAAAGTAACAGAACAAATTTGGACCAGCAGAATTTCAAATCATGCTGACACCCGATATTCTTTTTCTACAGTGATTTGTCGGTTATGTTGACTTTTGTTGTTTTGATGTCATAACTGTTTAGCACAACAACAGCAGTTCACTAGTTTTATGTGTGACCACTCGCTCATGTTCCTGTTGACTTCCAGGTATTTTGGGTCCACAGCAACATAGCATACGATTTGTCACATTGGTTGGTGTGAATTTATTTGTGAATCAATCAACTTACGCTTCATTTGCATATGTTTTGCCAGCTTTATGACTCAACAGTGTCAACTGAAGATACTTCTCTATTGGTGAATTATTTGCGTGGAAACCTTGTTCTTGAAAACGGAAAACCACTAGAACTTATTTCCAAAAGCAACGTTTTGGGTTTACATTTCATATCAATGAGTAGTGGATATGGCATTGGAAAAAATGGCTTCAGTGGGACAATAACTGCAGGTGTTGTGGCTGAATTTTAGTTCTAACAGTGACCAGAATAGCACGTTTACCAACGTTTACCTAAATAAACTATTCCATTTTGATTTTGAATGTTATGATATCTTTCAATCAACTACTTATGTGTCAAATAGAAAATCTGAAATTGAATATTGGAAAGGTTGGAAGGATGTGAAAAATCACAGAATGACTGTTCTGCACTATGACCCATCGAAATTTAATGTTCGATGTCCTGAATTTTGGGAGTTTTTAGCTTACTTAAGCAATCACGGCAAATAAGAGCATGATTTGCAAATAAAATACCATTGGCATTTCATTATGGAAATTACACATGGTAAGACGTTTTTTAACAAAGTTATTTTTTGCTACCGACAACACTGTCGGTGAATACTGTCGCCTATAATATTGGAGATAGAATTTGGGCTTAAACATTTTTGTGCTTGTGAAATCGTTTAAAACGCATGTTCGTATCCAAACAGTAGCAATGGAGGTTGTGCTTTCATATTTTACCAAACTGGTATAATTCATTTTTTTGTTTATCGTTTTGTGTATAACCATGGAAAGTCTCCAGAAGGTTGAAATTCAGTTTGTAATTTGTAATTACGGCAGTCAGCATGCAGAGCACCCTATATGGTAAGTTGCTATAAAAAAGTCATTATTTTCCACAGTACCTATGTTACAAATTTAATGAATATCTGTTAGTGCTGTACTTTGATACCTTCTCCTGAAAAGAATATGCGCAACAACAACAACAATTTTATTTTTTTTACCTCAACGCAAGTGCACTTAACAATACAGACACAGTAAGGCCGGGAGGCGGCGAAAAGACACTTCGGTCATCCCGTCTGCCACCACCCAAA
>Ga0210059_1008900_pt1 | contig 15756 bp, 9 predicted proteins | sample Ectturendosymbi2_FD_188042 | JGI IMG/M metagenome (GOLD analysis project Ga0210059, IMG submission 188042) | Ecteinascidia turbinata endosymbiont from Florida, USA - Sample 2 (SPAdes) (version 2) | ecosystem: Host-associated > Tunicates > Ascidians > Unclassified | place: Key West, Florida... | reverse complement strand
CTGACGAAATTATCTTTGTTATGATGTGTCCCAAACTGGCACAACAAAGAAAAACTGTTATAAACATATGAGAAATAGAAGACAAGCATGGCTGAACATAAGTGGAGATAAAAAACAAAGGCCTAAGCACTGTCAAGTATCAAACTACATCTTGCTGCAAAATGAAGCCAAGCAAGTAAAATCAAACATGATTCTTCCGCTGAGCAGCAGACATTCACCTGAAATGTTTGATGACATCCTGGGGCTGCTAAAACGCATGTTTACACTGCAAATCCGAAAACCAACATACACAGCTTCAGCTGAAAATTACTGCCCAGCAAAGATTTCGAGTGAGGGCACCCAGGATTCAAAGAAAAGTTCAACGAAGGGCCGTATAAAGGTAGACGACGCATACTTCTCATAACAGTGACAGGGCAAAAAAGTTCACAAAATCAGAACTTTGTCAAGAAAATGAGACTAGGGATGACGTTACGCTATGTCTCTCCACTAATCACATAATTTGTGTATGATATTTTCGACCAATATACAATACATCGTCGTGCCGAAATGACCGATTGACCATAATGTCGATATATCATATCGGAAAAATTTCACTATTTACTAATGAAAGTCACTATTAACTAGGGATCGACCGATATGGCCTTTTTGGGGCCGATACCGATATATCGGCCATTCGTGGACCGATAGCCGATACTGATATTTCTAAAATTTTTAAATCTTGTTTTTTTGCTTCATTGTCAAAAATATAGTGTATTCTATGCCTTACCTTTATTACAAAAACTTAAAAAATCGGGATGTATAAGCTAAAATCTTTTAAATTGCAGCATTTCAATATTTTGCTATGATTTTTAATTAATCTGATTAACGATGATGCTTTTGTTTCGGCTGCGACGGCCGACACGTGCACCATGGTTCATCTTGTCTGCTTGTTTATGAAAACACACCTGCTAGCGTATCATATCGGAAAAAATCCAGTATTTCCTCATGAAAGCCACTATTAACCGAGTTTTCAGCGCTGCTAAATTTGTTTATGATGACATAAGATGTTCGCTGCAAGGAGACAATGCTGAAAAACTGTGCTTCCTGAACTAAGTTTTACCTTAAATCAGTGTTTTCCAATCTTTTTTTGGCTAGCGCACCCTTTTCTGACAAACAAATTTCTATCGCCCCCCCACCATGCCTAGCACACATATCAACACAATTTTTTCGTATTGTATATTTGGTATGTTTGAAAATGATTAAAACAAGAATGAGCGCAAAGATGCATTTCACTATAAAACCAAATTTAGTAAATTAACTCATTTGGCAGTTAGAAACTGTTAGAGTTCATGATTTGGAAACTGTTAGAGTTCATGACGGGCTCGATTTCGTTTGAACAACATTAAAGTTGGACAAGAAGGTGGAGATTGGTGATTTGGCTTTAATGAGGTTAACAGCATTCCCCTGCAATTGCAAATTAACTTCATTGAACTTCGTGAAGATATCTGTGGTCTTTGACAGCCAAAATACTGTGTCTGTGACACCCTTTGACAGCCACCTTCTGTGTGCAGCAACAGGCGTACAAACTCTCTTCATAATTGTCCGCGTGCACTACATTGCGTAAACTTAGCAGACCACTTCTAAACCCTGTGGTGTCCTTTGATCACTCCATTAATACTCTGCCATATTTTTAGTAAATTTTAAGGTCGGAGCAGTGCAGGATAGAATTTGATTTGCAGATTTTAAAAGTAAGTGAACTTAACCGTGACACTTGCAGTCGTCCACTGGCTCTACCATCTCTCTCTCGCTGGATTTCCTTGGCGCTGCTCAAGCTAAAGTGCGTTCTGAAACATACTTTTGATTTCCGGAATCTTTTCGATTCCCTTTAGGTAACTTATTCTTGTTGGCACCTAACACAATCTGTAAATCATATAAATTGCTTTCTACTTTCGAATTGAACTCGTACAAGGTGATTATTATATTCGTGATCATTAAACCACTCCATCCAAAATCAGCTCACGCTTTTGGTTACAGGCTGATTCTAAGTGCAAGCGTGCATTCTCAAACCTGACCGGTGATAGTCGCTGTAACGAAACGGGCATTATTAAGTAGCAGTTTACCCGCGCCAAGAAGTACAGCTGACGAAAATTCCAGTCATAATCATTTCATTACAGAGGAGGACAGTTTTACTGTGCAGCTTACCTTTACTAATGGAAACTGCAGTTCATCAGTTATCTCCTAGCATTTCACCTCTGTTTTGTTTCCAAAACGCTAAGTTTTTGTTTACAAATTACATGCACACATATTTGCTGATCAAACTGTTTTTTATGACATTTGGTCACTCAAAGTTAGTAAGACAACAGAAATGTAATTGTTAACTGATACTCCTATCGCCCCCCAACCGCCCATTTCAGCTTCACCGTCACCCTAGAGTTTCTCACCGCCCCCAGGGGGGCGGTATCGCCCACTTTGGAAACCACTGCCTAAATTATCATTTTAGAAAAAAGTAAACATTCTCTTTATTTCCTCAGCTATTTATTCTACTTCCGTTTTGTGAGTTATTTAATAGGCGTTGCAATGTCTATAACTGTGGTTTGAGTAATGCAAAATATCGGCACCGTTTACCCATAACGAAAACTAAAAGATATCGGTGTCGATCCAAGAGGTCGTATTGGCCGAGCCCAATACATCATAATAAGCATCAAACAACGTACTTTCATCGCCAGAGAGAGAAGCGCGCCCTCTGTCGGCTGACCAAGCAGAGTGTTGTCTTCGATCCGAGCGTTGTTACAAACAACACCCGCCTGTGACGAAACAAAGAGGCTCAATAAAGCAAGTTGCACGGAAATTGCACAAGATGCTACTAAGATTCCAGCTGTTCTGCACACCATTTTGGGATTTAACTTACCTCAATGACTGAGTCAATATCTGGATGCATTTGAGGCGTGGCTACACAATCGAGCACTGTGATGTCACCATCACTATTGTACCCCACTCCCGACACCTAAAAAACACGTATTCTAAAAAGATAGTGCCTACAAATAATAACTTTCAAAACTGCAAAGGTCATCCGTACCTCCGCATAAACTTGGCCAGATGTGTAGATCTGCGTGACAGTCATCTCGTTTTTGGTTAAAGTTCCAGTTTTATCAGAGCAGATGACATTCACGCAACCTGCAAAATAAGTGCTGGGCGGTAAAATAACCTTCAAGTGCAGATGATTGTTTGTTAAAGATACAAGCCAAACGGCGGGAAAATCTTAATTACTGATCTATCAGACAACAACTAAATACGAAAGAAAATAGCACCTGCCAATTTTCAGCATTTTCATAAACTTGCAGAAAATAATTCTCCGTTAACAAAAGGAATCCCCTGTTATTTTAAGTTGGCAATGGCGTTTCGCGACATTGAAAGTAAGCAGTAAAATAGTGCATCAGTGTTGCGATGCCGAAGCAACAGGATTATTGCCAGCAAATCGGAAAAAAAACTGCAAGAGTTTCGGCAAAAACGCACGAAGTGAAAAAACAGAGTGTTGAGTAATCTCGGCAAGCTAACTTAGCAGTAATCCCCTCTGGATGGGTTTACATCAAATGTACAGAACTCATCGACGTTCCAATTAAACGATAACTTCCAAACAATTAAAACTCAGGGTTTTTCAACCAGTTAATGAATTTTCATCTCTCTTCAACTCGTGTTCAGCATCACTTTTGTCAGCACATCAACGACTTTGATGCACCGGGACTTGTCAACGAAGCAATAAAGCGAGTTGCGCATCGTGAGACACCGTGGGGACGGTGGAAGTTTTCAGCTAATCAGGGGGGTAAATCATTTTTTGAAACTTTGAATCGTCGTGCTGACAAGCACAATTTTTAAGTTATAGACCATCAAATGCAGTTAATTTCCTTGGCGTTAAATACTTCATCATTTCCATTTGAGGCAACAATAGGGCTTTTTACATGACGCTTTACGTGAGCTCATCAGCTCACTTTCCTGGTCACGTGACGCGATTTCTGCTAATTCACCGATTTCTGCTTGAGTTCGGGAAAGTCAGCACAGCACGTTCGTAGTTGCTTGGTTCGTAAGTGAGCTCCCTGATAAGTGTGTTCGCAAAGCAGGTGCTGTAACTTTGGCAGTCGCCCGAACGCCTGCTTTTGGTTGGATGATGCAAGGGTGAATTTCAATCATGTCTGTTGTTTTAAAATGATACGTGTTGGTTTTATCTTAGTTTTGCGATCCACATTGCAGTAATAACGATATCAAACCGCTTTGTGACTGTGGAGTGCAGTGAAAGTATGCATGTTACGTAACATGGCCTCTGGTTGTACTGATTGTAGTAGGCTAGGCTGCTGTTTCACTGCAGTTTTTGAATGTCAAGATTGTACACTGGGAAATGCTGTTACAATTTACATACAAAAGTAACGGCTTATTAGCCTATGTAGGCTAATTGCTGATGTGGTTTGCTTCCAAACAGTACTGTAGGACATCTTCGCTGGAATGTAATCTAATCGTTTTTAAACTGCAGAAAATCGGGTGCAGTAGTAGGTATCTGCAGTATTGTGATAATCCCTTTGTGTTGTCTGACGCATGCTGAAATGTTGCAGTAGTCTGCAAAGAAATGAGAACACCCAATCCAGTCGTTCCGAAGCTCCACGTAAAAGCGCAGCTCCAACGTTCTCGTTTTGGTTCAATTGCACACTGAGCGCTGTTGGCTTCATAACTCCCTTCGACTGCGCTTGCTAGCACGGCCATGTAAATAGGCCTAATAACTCGCCTATGCCGCAGTTTTTCCTCGCGCTTCCTTCAAAAACTGATGTAAACCTGACCACAGGCGTAGATGAGGAAGCACGGAGCTGTTTAGAAGACAACACAGTCAATAACGATGAAACTAACATGCAAATTTTTCGCAGAAGGGAAATTTGGGCTCGCAAGAGCAGTGGATCGATCACCCTTTTCTGCTCTTCACTTCTATTACATGAAAAACTACCACAAATTATTGTGATTTTTCCATAGATTGAAGAAATACCGCGTTTTCCAATTTTGCACCTCACCAATCAAAAATCCTGGCTACGCCACTAACCGTGACAGAAAATGCCAACTCGACTGAGGCGGAACTTTGAAACGGTTTTTAAATTTGGTGAAAACTTTTTCAAACTAACCTCTTTATACAAAAATTGTTGGCCTGACAAAACACCAAGCAGGTCTGAAGCGCTTTGCCAATAAAGTGTTTATTTTTAGTTTGAGAAGTTTCTGAAATACGAGCGTTATCCTTCAAATCCCAGTTGGTTAACCTAATAATACAGATGAAAGAGAATCAGCAATGCAACTGCTCGCCTAAAGATAAATTGCTGCTTTTGATTTACTAGTTTATATTCATTATTACAATCAAATAGCTGGTATTTCAAGGTGGTAGAAACGAAGACATAGAGTAATCAGCGATAATAGATCCGTCCCATTGCGGTATTTTAGTTTCGTTGAGGGCATTAGCATGCAAGATGTTTTTGGTAATACTATCAAAAGCCATCAAAACACTCAAGCTTTTCAATTTTCCCTAGGTCCATACTAGTAGAAAACACCCTTTTTGTTTTGCTTTGCGAACAATGTTGATACTTCGTAAGTGACTGCGATCAATAAGGCATGTCTCGCTTAACTGTCGCTAAACGGATAAAGCTTAAAGCATTGCATCAGGAACAAGAAAGCGAAGGAAGTGCGTGGAAACATGAAAGAGCGACGCTTTCCTGCAGCTTCGTTGACAAAAAATCGTACGTATCGATTTCATAGCTATCGTTATCAGTAAAAAGGAAGGGATCATGTGGCAGAAGAGGAACCCTTGCATGATTGACAGCTGAACAAGGGAAGGTTACACTGCAAAAAAACCCTGTAGCATGTTCGTGTCACAGTCGCAAATATTAGACCACATTCGCCGTGAGGGAGTGACATGACATTCAGCTAAGGTGGCACCTGGGTGTCGGAACGGCAAACATCATTGCCGTAGAATGTGCGCGTAATTATCATCATTCTGTTTCGTGTGTTAAGTGGTCGCGCGTTGGTAACTATATTGGACTTGGTTGCCGCAGTGCTTTGCATGTTTGGTTATCCGTCGGAACCGTACCATGCGTTTGTTGCCCCAGCGATCGGTCGCAGTTTGGTCATGAGTGTAATGTTTTAATTTTACTTTTTGAAGGGATTAACCTTTTAAAAACGGGCTGTGTTGTGCTCACAACAGAAATATACTCATATAATCTATTTATATGTGAGAAATATGCTCAAACGTAATATACTCATATGTGAACAACAAGGATGACAAAAGAGCGGCCAGAACTTATAAGCATAGGACCTTTTCATGAGCAGCAAACCGTTGCTGATTTAATAATCCAAAGCGCTTACCATGCGCAAAGCTTTTGACGATCAAGCTTAAGTGCTGAGCAATAAGACTACCACGTGGACCCAATTACTTTCTGCGCGCTATCACGTTCAACCACCTGGTCGCGTTCGACTTCCGTAAATCCTATTTCGTTCGATTATTTTCCGGCGTCTCTACAGAAACTACACTGGACAAATCGCCAAAGAACCCCCGATCCGCAGCATGTGAGAACGGACACTGACCAAAACAAAACAACGTTGTCCACACGATGTTCGGACCACTGCGCTGTTCAAGCTTTAGCGTTCAAACGTCGCGAAATATAGGTTTAATGTTCAAAAAACGTATACACATTTTTAAAAATCGAATTAAAAAAAATTCCCAACCCACCACGCGTTGACCCGTCAACAAGAAGTTCACGACGCGTACAATAAGAAGTAAAAACGTACTGACCTAACGCTTCGACGATTGGCAGCTTCTTAACAATTGCTTTTTTCGCCGCCATTCTCATTACTCCCAGAGCAAGGGTGACAGTGACAACTATCGGCAGGCCTTCGGGGATAGCAGCGACAGCCAAACTGACCCCAATCGTGAACATGTCCAGAAGGGGCCGGCCTTGGATCCAACCGAGCAACATAATAACCCCTGCAAATGAAATTACCGAGCGATAGCCAGTAAAGTGACTATTCAGCAGAAAAGAAAGCAAACTTTTAGATGCAGATTACGTCACACGACAATGTTGCTGAGCGGCCGTTCGTGATCAAACAGTTATTTTTAGGTTGTATCTCTCTAACCGCAAATATCCTGGGCAGTGGATGGAGCTTGCAGCCAGCGGCATCTACATCGGGCGCTTATTGAAAACGTGGGGATCTTTGAAAATGTGGCCAACATCACGCATGACCGAAGCGTCCACAAAACGTGTCCGCCAACGCAAGAATGCACCGCTGTGCGATCGAGCGAAATAAAGACAAAGATATAGGCGATGCGTTTAAGGTTCAGCGGGAGAGGGGTGAACGAAGGAAACTATAAAATGATGAAAACTTCCTGGGTCGAGGTCAAAGCAGCAACTGGTTTCGACCATCACGGAACGAGAACTTAGGAGTATTACGAAGAAAACGCAAGAAGCATTACGTTCTTCTCCTTTTCTGAACTGGTTGCTAAAACCATTGCTTGGCCGCGCTAGATCTCGAGGCAGATGTTGAGCAGCCGGTATTACGTTAACACATTCGAAAGAACGCGTTTACCACTCGATTATCCTAGTGCTAAATATGCAAAGTTCAACGTTCCTGCTCATGATCTTTACGCTGCAAATGACTACTGTTTATGCCAACACTAACAGCTCAACGACACTTCATGTCACAAATTATTCAGCTTGTTTTCGTTTATCAGTAGTTGTGAGTTTTTAAATGACACAGGGTCACTTGTGTGGAACTGACCGATGATGCAGAACGAGATGAAAGAAAGAAGCTTTCCCAAGTCGCCCATGGAATTTTGCAGGGGTGTCTTGGGTGGTTCTTCCGCTTGCATCATTCGAAACACCTCTCCGAACTCCGATTCTTCCCCAATGGATATCACAAGGCCCTGAACAAGTAGTTCAAAAAATCCGAAATCGTTCTATTCACGAGCAAAACACGGCCCCGATTATATGAAAACTGCAGAGTTCTATTTTATCAAACAGCTTATTGTTCAACCTTCAAAATTCAACGTGCAAAGCATACGGAGCGAAAAGGCAAAGAAGTAGAGGGCCTGTACTTCAAGTGCTGCAAAACACTCGTATTTAATAAATATTAGGTAGGCAAAAAAATAGGAACAAACTTAGAAGAAATCATTTGTGTCCAGCGAACATTCCGCAGCACCGCATGTGATGCTTCGCAAATATAATTTAGAGTATAAGAAATGAGCGCATGAGACCATAGATATGACGACCAGAGTTACAGACTCAGTCCAAGACGGGCTCGAGCCATCGTTTAGGATGACTTGACTCAAATGACTCGAGTCCCATTTTGGAAATGACTCGACACGAGCCAGTAAAACACTTGGCTCGAAATGACTCGTCGAGTCAATTTTGAAATGGAAAACCTTTGCTTTTATTTTGCTTTTTAAACTATTTTTGGTGAAAATAGGGCAAACATTTTGATGCTAAAGCAATATTTTAAGGAACACCGCTGCGTTTTACTAAAATTTCAGCACGTAGTATACATATTTGTCTCCCCTGCGAAGTTCTAATTCCTCGACAGAATCAAAGATTTGATGCTAAATCGCGAATCGACTTTGACTCGAGATCGCCAATGACTTCAATCAACAATGATTGCGAATGGCTTGGACTCGGCGGTTTAATGACTCGGACTCGACTCATAGATACATTACTTGTGCCCATAACTGCATGAGACTAAGTAAGCAATTCTTCAGCAGTAGCACACTGGAGGAATAAACAGTGCTACAAAGAGCAAGGCATAATAATCCAGACATGGGGTAAACGTAATCGTCACTCGTATTCGATTAAACAGACCAAAAATGACATGTAGTCGTTATCGATTACGTTACCAATTTAATCGTCATTACTTTTGCGATTAAACTTGGATATCTTCAGACTACGTCACTGCGCGATGAACCGCGGTTTTGGAGACTGGATTTCCTCTCTTATAATCGGTTATTATGATTGCGTCTCAGGGGAGGCCATTTGCGAGTTGGTGCATGTTAAATCAAGATCCTCCAGCGCAGGGGTTCCCAACCTGTGGTACATGTACCCCTGGGGATGCATTGGCCTATCTCAAGGGGTATATTTATTGTACAGCCGCAACAAATTAACTTTAAGACATAAAAATGGAGTCTGCCTTACTACCTTCATAGTTGTAAAAATCTAGAAGTTCTATTAAAAAGTCAGTGGATTTTTGTTATTTTACCCATCCATGTAATAAGCAACTTTAGGGGTACATGCTCATCTGTCAAAATGCTGAAGGGGTACATGGTCAGAAAAAGGTTGGGAACATCTGCTCTTGCGGCAGGCACAGCGTTTCGTCGCGAAATCTTGCTCAACAAACCTTCCTGTTGGCGGCCAGAAGTAAAGTGTGTCCAGCCACCCATCAGCAAAAATAAGAGCTTTATTTAAAACGCGTAGACACTTCGCAAGTAGAAGAGTCAGAGCTACATCACGAGGAAAGGTGTTGGTTTCATTTATATATTCAGAGTGGACCTATAAATATAAGTGCTGCGGTAGGCTATAATTAGTACAATAGTTTATGTGAATCAACTTAATTTCAGAGGAAGAAGGTAGTTTAATCCAAGCCCAAGCACCTTTCCAGAACGCTGATAAATAGCATGTCAATGGAGATCCACCAGATACTGGAAAAAAAAGCTCAACGAAAAAACTGAGCTTTGGTTTACCGTTGACATTTGGTGTAATAGATGGATGCGCAGCTATGTCGGCATCACTAGTCACTGTTCATTTCAAATCGGAAGCTACACAATGCTATGCTGGCTTGCAGACGATTCAAAAGCCATCACACAGCTGAAAACATCGTAACCTAGTTTGAAGAAACAGCAATTTTTCAAATACCAACAAACGACTTTACAGCGTTGCTGGACGAGTATTCAAGCCGGCTAGATGCCGTTTGATTGATAAAAGATTTGAAACGTTGAGGTTTATCAACTGTAACGAATATTTTAAACTTTATTATTTTTGTTTGATCAACTTCTAAAGTGTTTGCTGACTGCAGAAACATCTCATCAAACAATTAATGTGACAGTTCTTTTCTTCGGTGCCTTCCTCCTCAGTGATTCGTAATTTCGTTTACTGCATTCGTTCATATCGTGTGTTGTCTGAACATATACTTACATCACACCATGAAAGTGGGTTTGGTTTTCTTTCTTAGGATGTTTCAAGACAATTTTAATCGTGATTACTTTCAATCTTATCGTAATCGATTACATTTTGTGACGGTTTATTCATAATCGCAATCGAGCATGCGGCAAGTAATCGTAATCGATTACATTTGTGATGTAATCGCCCCATCACGTCTGGTTTAAAAAATAAAAAAATCACCTTTTACGTAAACCTAATAACTGGCGTGCCACTTTCGAACCTATGGCGTGCCACGTCGTGCACTCTCGCACCTGGTGTTGTGCACCTCTCCTTTGTATCAAGTTGCTAAATGTTCAAGGATAACTAGAATAATGTGCGAAGGTAAGGTCAATGTGCGAACATCGCCAAAAATGACTATAAAATATAATTTTCCAAGGATAAAATGCTTCCGACACACAAAACGTGGTTATTTGCGATACAGGGAACCTCCAATTCTGTGAAATTGACCTGGTATCTTTAGGGCCTTTGAGGGGTCTAAACAAGGTCGGATTCGAATTTTTTTGTCATTTTATGTTTTTCAGGTTGCATCATGATGTTAACGCGAGAACCTTAAATTTTCGAAACAGTCTAACACTTGAAAATTCCTGAAGGTGAAACTTCGCGTTTTATCGAGTAAAATATGTTTAGTTCTTATAATCAGACTGAAACACGTCCTCAAAAACATTAAGAGCAGTGCCTTAGATCCTTTTTTCGCTGAATGTTGACGAACACCATACCTTGTTAGAAATTAACATATAACTACAGTCAAGGCACTTATAAGGGACTTTAGTCAAAATATATTGTTGAATCAAAGATGAACCCTCACAACTAAAAACATCAAAAACCTATCATTTGATTTACCAAAAAAAAACTACATGTTTGTGGTGAAGACGAACATGCTCACGAAATACTGTTTCCAATTTGTAAGTCCATAGATCGAGAAAATAGAATTTTCGTGTAAGTCGTATGATACCAGGTCTACTCTCAATAAGTCTTCATCTGCCGGCGTTGCGAGCAGCAAGCTCACCTTTCCATACCCACATCGAACCAAGGTTCCCATAAAAGCAACATTCTTTTGTTTCCCCTGCGACCTTCTTCGCGGCGAGGTGTGTATTTGAACATCGGTCAACTTCTTCACCGGTTCTGTCTCGCCCGTGAAACTGCTCTCGTCGATCAGCAAGTCGACAGCCTGAAGTGCAATCGAGAGATGATGACTGATATGCCAACAAGTAGGTTCGTAACCAGGGGACAACGGGTCGCATATTTACAAAATGTAACCTTGTTCGCGCAGTCAGAGTTTTTTTGGTAAAGCTAAACCTAAAACCTAACCCTAACCCCTAAACCTAAAGTTTGGAACGAAAAAGTGGTCCCATGAATTGAAACGTGCAACCACTACTACCAAAACTAAAGTCACCAAACAAGGTGAGAGCCGAACCGAAATCCTTTGGCACAGCAGACCTTAAACGTATCCGCTACGCTACAACGTCGTTGTCGTTTCAGTGACAAATTGAGCGTTTTATTTGAACCGGGCCATGCGAGGCGTATCCGTAGTCACTGCTATTGCGCGAACAATGTTACATTTTGTCAATATGCCAACGGGGCAATTCCCCCCTCCCACGAAATTTTAAAAACATGTTTAGTTTTTGGATACAACAAGTTGCAATCATCTCACTCCCCGAAAATATCAGCTGGTTGCGGCCCTGTCAACAAGTACCAGTTACTGGATTCGAAGCAGCGAACACGTTAACGATGCCTCTCTCCTTCTGACAGCAAGACAGTCGATGGAAAATTAGTCTTCTTCCTCCGAACGTCCTTACTTTGATTGGCAGAGAACAACGAATATGCTTCTAACGAGCGAAGTTAAATTTTTTCGCAATTTCAGGGGCGCCGCTACTGAATCTACGGACATTCGCAACGACTTCGTCACAGTCGAGAGTGTAAGTGGAACATACAGCAACCGATAGTTGAAAATTTTTTACATCGTGAAGGGTTCGTCTCCTGTCTGAAAACTACAGTACAATCGGTAAGAGGTTTCGTCTCCACTTGTAAGGTAACTCCTCTTAAACCCACTTATCACCGCTATTAAATTGCCAACAACGATTACATGTACCTATGAAGTATTTACGACACTTGCAGAGCACATGACCTTGAGGTAATACAATCAGCCGCGCAATGCAATTTGCACGTCGGCTCCGGAAAGTAACGACGCGGGCACGTTCAGAAAAAGCAATTTGGAATGGGAAACAAACCTCTCATTAATCTTACGCAAACCTACCATTAAAAGTTAATGTGTTTTTTCACAGCAAGAACTACTTCGCTGTGCGTGGACACAAGGGACTGTAAAATCCAGCAGTAGTACCTCGACTAGTCTCACGTCGGCAGGTATTCTGTCTCCGACAGAGAAATGGACGAAGTCTCCGGGCACCAAATCACGCGCAAGAAATTTTTCCAGCTTTCCGCCGCGCATGCTGCAAAACACAGTGAGATGTTACGCCCGTTCTGAGGCAAGCTCTGCATTTGTCTGTCACTGTCGGCCTGGACGTGCTAAGCGTGAGTCTTTGAAGTAGGAAGTGTCCACTAAGACTCGCGTGTGTTTAACAGGCGTGGTAACTTCCGGTTAAAGAGCTTCTATGAATTGAAAGGATGTGGCCAGAGAAACACTGTTAAATCAACAATAATATAGAATCTATATTAAAGATGATCGAGAGATGGTGACAATTACACGACTAAAGATCTACGACAAACATTTAATTTCGACAGATTTTCAGCAAAGCAATGTACGTTCGTATTTGTTACATCGTTGGTATGTCGAAGCCAACCCAAAACGTATTATTCATAGAAACCAAAAACCGTAAGAAGAAATTAATATAGTCCGATTTGGCGTCAAACCACACGTGGATTTAACTCACGTTTGGGTGTTAACTAAAAAGGTAGTGCTTTTGTGCAACCCGCTGTTATACGACGACGTTCGTCGCTGAACAGTCGTGAGAGCGTGCCTCGCAAATGGTTCATGTTTTCCGATTTGGAAAGCGCGTAGAACCTTCAGGTTCACCTCTTTTCATTTATCAGGAATTCATAATGTATTGAAGCTTAAGAGCGTTGCCATAGATCGCCGTTTCGTGGGTTACTGCAGAAATTCACGTCTTGATCTACAATTATTTCTAGACGCAAAGTACACCAAAAATCGTTTAAATTCTTCCACATTAAAAAATGGCAATGAAATAGCCAGTTTCGAAACAAGATGACCTTCTGTTTCACAAAGAAAACGGCGTTTTCTAGTGTAGAAGCGCAGACCACACCGCACTACAGTCACACCTGAATATTCTCACCATATCAAAACTTGCAGTTAGTGGTGTTTGTATGACAGAACAAATTCCGGAACAGGATTGACGCAACATAACCCCTGTGGCGCTATTATCTGATCGAATAAAGAGCCGAAAACTTATTCTTCGAACAAAATATTCCGCGGTAAAATCTAGCGTTACTGCTTTTTCGCTGAGTTAAGAGACTTGACATAAAAGGGTTTTGTGAAGAATACCAAACATACACACAAAACGTTTCAATGGTTTTGAAACAAAAGAAAAATAACTGGAACCGACCAATGAGAACCACAGAATAATAAAAAGCCAGAATAAGAGTACAAATACGAGAATCCGAACCGATCAAGAACACCACATAACGTAAACATGAGATAAAGTCATCGCAATTAAGCTGAACAACTCGATCCAGCTTCCAACGACGAGTAACCCACAATTGTGATGTGTCTATACAACAGAAAACTGAATAACAGAAAACTGCGTTGCTCAGAAAGCTATGTTATCATTTACAAGTTCTGCTGAAGTTTGCATACCCAGCGCAGCGCACCAGGATAGGCAATACATGTAGTGGGTACCGTTCAGCTGTTAGCTGAACTGCACTGTATAGGAAGAGGAGCTATTTCCTAACGATCACAACTTCCGTGTATGATACAATACTGCTATTCTTTAGAAGCAAGAGCCTGAAAACCATTGTCTGCAATGTCACGCAGGAGCAGTTTAATCGTTTTCAGTTTACACCAGGGATCTGCAAACAACCGCTATGATAGCTCAAACCGCCCTTCCAGTCGTAATTGAAGGCCCGTGCTTATTTTTGAAGACCCAATTTGAAACTTACGCTTTATTAAGCTACCTGTTACATAACAATACTATATGTTGGTGTCATAAATCGTATAATGAAAAACACAAGGTTTGACGTACCACACGCAGGGACCGAGTTTGCTAAAAACTTTGGGGGGGACAATCTCTACTGTTTGCGTTTCGATGACGTCACCATGTTCACTCCACCGTAGTACGACCTTTTTGTAAAAGTGGCAAGATGGGGGCATATTGTGGAATCGATATAATTTGGTGACCATGCTCCCCCCTGGCTACGCCCATGGTGGTGGTATAGCAACTAGCAGTAAATACAAGCATACAATGGTGCTATATCCAGATATCTAGCACTTAGCACTGTATTTAATATGAAAACACATTAATTCTAAGAGTTGGGCTGAAATAGACACAATTATGCTCAACAATTGTGGTAAGTAATTCAAATTTGGTCAGTTCGTCAGTTCCGATGAATAAAACGTACTGCTACTAACAATGACAACATAGATCAAATCAAAAACAGAGCACAAGATCTTTTGGTAATACTAACAGTGCAACCAGGCGCGTAGCCAGAATTATATTTGGGCTGGGGAAAACAACAACCGAGTTTCAACATTTAAATATTTTTAATGCTCCTTGTTTTTTAAAGCATCATCGATGAAACGTGCATGTTTCTGGCGTTTTCTCCTGAACATATGTGTTCAGATTTAATCCAACAAATAAAAAGTCTGCTTTCATTGAATTGACAAGTTTCAAAAGTTTTGATAGTGAAGTTCCAAGCTTCTACTTTGGATCAATGCCATCATTTGTTCATAAATCTGTCTTGCATAAGCGCTGGTAAACCTCTTAATGCCCAGTATTGCGCTTGAGCAAGAATTATCGCGGCCGTCATTGCGACTGCGCGCTTGTTATACTGTATTTACACGCTTCTGATGTGCACCAACACAGCATCTTCAACCGAAGCCGAGCAGCGACTTTGCTCTGAGGCACTAACTTCCGAAGTAGGTCTTCTAAAAAACATTCGCGCATATAAGAAGTGGATCCCGTTGTCTATGGAAAAGAAATCCTTTCCCAGCAAAGAATCCAACACCAAGATCTTACAGGAGTACGTATTTCGCCTACATGGCCCATGCCGTCGCTTTCGCGGCGATCACAACGACGAAGACACGAGAACATTTTGCGAAAAGTTCTTATACAACGCAATTGCGAGTACAGACAATGTAACTGCACAACAGAAGAATTGTCCTTCCAGTGGCGTCGACGATCGCCCGGGCAGAGATTTGTTTAGGGTGTTGAAGAGATCGCCCATTTCTCAACCGCACACACTTGGTCTTCGACGAAGGCACTAGACAACACGACCGGACTCCGACGAAGATTGCATCCGCATTGGAGAATTTCCCTGCTACAGTCATTATGCCGAGCGCTTGGCCAGACTGAAGCAAGTTCCAATT